>Ga0209657_1000095_pt1 | contig 61048 bp, 53 predicted proteins | sample SaaInlV_100m_DNA_FD_184650 | JGI IMG/M metagenome (GOLD analysis project Ga0209657, IMG submission 184650) | Marine microbial communities from expanding oxygen minimum zones in the Saanich Inlet - SI037_S3LV_100m_DNA (SPAdes) (version 2) | ecosystem: Environmental > Aquatic > Marine > Intertidal... | reverse complement strand
GCGAGAATTGCCTTGGCCTCTTTCTTAGCCGCCTTCATCATAGCCGAGGCTTCAGCCTCAGCAGATTTTGCGATATCCTTTGCGAGTGTTTCGAGCGTCATGTATTATTCCTCTGTGTTTTTTTTTTCACTTTACTGGGTGTTCCCAGAATATTGCCTTCTTCCTCAAAGGAAGAGAGGCAAAGCACCGAGAATCACGATTGATTCTGGCAACGCAGTGAAAATGAGTGCGACACCGAATTTGCTTCCATCTTCAGCAAGCATGCCGACAGCTGCGCTGCCAATGGCTGCTTGGGAAACACCAGCACCAAGGCCGGCGAGTCCTAGAGCGATACCTGCGCCAATAGCTGTGTAGCCATCGCCGTCGGTTGCTCCGTCTGTTGGTTCTGCTGCGACACCTTGAGCAACCATGGTTATGGCTGCCAAAAGGATCAGTGTTCTTAGGCTCATTTTTAGGGTATTTACGTTCATATTTGCTACCTCCGTTTTTTGTCCGTTGGACTATGATTTACTCTCCACGTGTGCGCTCTCCACATGGAGATTGCGGCCACCGAGCGGTGCGAAAGCACGGCCGGACCCGTCGTAGAACTTGCCCATCCATTCCACAAAGTGGAGACGGGCAGCGTGAATAGTAGGGGAAAGAATTCCCAAAGCGATGGCAAAGACTTGGATGCCAAGGAACAAGACAAAGCAAACTAATGCAGTGAGGTATCCACCGGCTCCGCCACTGGCAAATGCATCCGTCATTGGTTCAAAGCCCATTGTGATGGATACTTCTGCAATCTTGACGCCAGCTACACCGACTGCCATGATTCGCAAGTATGAGAGTGTGTTTGCAAGTAAACCGAATGTTTCGATTGGACCCATAATGAGGCCTCCAACCCATCCGAACTTCTCAAAGATTGCCAAACCAATGATGAGGCTGACAATTCCCACAACAAGGAGGAGAGTCCAGATTTGGAATTCAAACAATTCATTGTATCCACTGACCATGTTTCGACATTGCATGAATCCACCAATGAGGATTAGAATCCAAGAGCCCTTTTCGAAATAGGCTGCTGCTGCACCATGTGCCTTGTAGACATTGACTAGGCCAAGAACGAATCCAACGAATATGTGAAGAGCGCCCAAGTAAATGGAGAGAACCACATATTCTTGTAATCCGTGACCTGCTGAAGCGCGATGGAATGGCATGTGAAGACCACTGAGATTCAAGAGGTCAGCGAGTGCTCCAGGAACATGGAGATTTGCATAGGTCCATTCATAAAAACCAGTAAACGGTGAATTTGCGCCCATTTGGCCGGTATTATCCCATACAAAGCCAAAGCCTTCTGCAAAGATAATTCCCCAAATGATACACCAAACACCCATCCAGCGAAGAATGGTGAGCCCTTTTTGAGCCATTGGGTCCGTTGCGAATGCTTTGCTACCGAGCCATCCTGCCAAAGCAAGTAGAACAATTCCATAGCCCCAATCTCCGAGTATCATTCCATAGATGAATGGGAATGTCATCATGAGGAACATGGTTGGATCGAAAGTTCCGTATTTTGGACGCCCTACCAAATCAACCATCAGTTCAAACGGTTCAGATGTTGAACCGTTGGTGTATTGAATTGGTGGTTCAACCTCAAGTTGTTCCCCGCCAGCAGATGGCGAATTGCGGATTCGTGTCAAGGTAATATCGAGTTCTGGAAGGTTGATCTTTCCGTCACCGTCAAGGTCAACAGCGGCAACGAGGCCACCAACTTCCCAAGGTGGAAGGTTTACAATATCTGCATTTCTAAGAGCCTTTTGAAATTCATAACAATCAATGAGTCCTGAATCATCTAAATCGATGGCTTTGAAGAATTGGAAAATCGACTGACTGGACTTTTGAAGATAATTCGAAAGCATGACAAGTTCTTCAGGGTCATTATTAGAATGGTCGTCATGCTCTTCATGGTGATGATGCCCACCTACATAGGCTTCAATGCTCACGTGAGATGCTGCTTTCGATAATATACTGCTAACCATCTCTGCTTTATCGGCTGGAACCCAGCCATCCAAAGCGAAAGCCTGGTTACTTACTGCAACCAAAGTCGGTGCAGTGTGAATGGCTGATTCTCGGACAAGGTATTCTTGAACAGCCACAAGTTTGCGCCCATTGCGAAGAACCCAAGCATCGAGAGCCTCTTGAACAGAGACGATTTTGGTTTCAAGACGACTGATTTCATCTCTGAGGGAATTTGCTTTTTCATCAGGAGAGCCTTCTCCAGCAGGGATTTGAACAGCCTTTGCTCCGAGTTCTGCCATACCGATTTGAACTTCAGCAGATTGAGAAGAACGGCATGCAATGGCAATGAGGCCACCTGCAGCATGCATTTCAATATCCGAATCAATATCAGAAAATACATCTCTTGCTTTTGAGGCTCGACTTGTTTCACCAACGAACACATCAACGCCTTCGAAACCACCCATCAATTCCAGAGGAATATCTAATGGAGCAAGGCGGCTCAATGCTTGATGTTGTTCTTGAGAGGTCGCAATATCTGCTTCAGCCTCACGAAGGGAATCGATGTATTCTAGGGCAGCAGTGATTTTCTCCTCAAATGAGGGGAGCATCTTTGTTACTTCAGCACGAGAAAGTGCGCCTTCGGTGTTGAAAGCATCGACTGATGAGGAGACTGCTTGGACTTTCACCAACAAAGCACTAATCGAATTTGCATCTTCGGAGTCCATAGACTTACCAACGCCAATTCCATCTTCAAAACGACCGTATTCTTCGATGTGAACACAAGACAAGTCTGTGCAAATTCGTAGAATTTCTTCCATTTTATCAAGCGGGGCGGCTACCGTAAGACGGGACATCTCGGAGGTAGCAAACATAGTATCGCCTCATTGTGATGTAACTGCATCAAGAAGATTCTTGACGGCCTTTTCTTTGCGACTGGATGCTGAAGTTTCGATTTTTTCAACAACCGAAGCACCTTCTTTTTGGACCTTAGTAGCCTCTTTTCCAGCCTTTGTTCGGGCTGCATCGAGTGTTGCTTGGGTTTCGCTTACAGATTCTTCTGTAGCACCGGATACGATTGCTGCTGCTTCACGTCGAGCATCAGCAGTGATTTTATTCGACTCAGTTTGAGCGGAAGAAAGGGTCTTTTCAGCAGACTGCTCTGCTTGTTTGATTTTGCGAAGGACATCTTTCATACCCATGTAAACCACCTACAAGGTCGCTGAATCGGAGGGGGTTTATGAGGGTAATGGGCCAAAAGAACGGAGTTCTTTAGCGCAATGGCCGTTTTTACTCTTGTTTTGGTTTAGTTGCTCGGAACCGACTCGACATCAAAAAAGGCCATAATAAGCGACCTTGAACATCGTCAAATCCAACTTCTTTCATCATGGCACGATAATATCTATTGGTGCCGTATTGAGTGTAGGTATTTGCAAGTCCTTTCCATGGATGATTCTTTTCTTTAGTCACGTATCGTGCAATCCATTGAACTACGGTAGCCATCCAAATTCGACCTCCAAGGCCATGTAACCAATTGGCTTTACCTGCATCACAAATGATAAGGCGCCCTCCCGGTTTAAGAACGCGATATATCTCGCTCAGTCCCTGCTTTTTATCTTGGAAATCTCGGAAGGAAAACAAACAGAATACCATGTCAAATGTGTCATCTTCACAGGGAATTGATTCTGCAATTGCTTCAATGTAATGTGCAGGTTTTTCACCCCGTGATGCTCGTGATGCTTCCACACGCTTTTTTGCAACTTTCAACATCTCTGATGAAGGATCAAGGCAGGTAACATCCAATCCAACTAAGTCTTCTGCAAAGGAGCCAGGCCCACAGCCTACTTCGAGTACTTTCATGCCAGGTGTGGCATGATTTCTAACATTTCTACGCCATCTCTTATCCTGTCCAAACGTCATCAAACGGTTTACTCGGTCATAATTTGGAATCGTATCTTCAAGTTGAGATTCCAGTTTCTCCCAAGCATCGATATCGATGCCGGAGGGGTCGTAACCGCCAGTTGCTGCTCGGTCGCCCATGGTCGTTCGGTACGACCGACCTCTTTGGATATGTCGCCACCAATACATCATCACTTGAAACATGTGTGAACATGCCCTTGCAGGCACTTCAAGCGATACGTTCAACGGTTTCTGGAGTGATTCCTTCTTCAGGAGTTACTCGGAATACGAGAATTTTCAAGTTTTCAGGTGCGTTACGGAATTTTGAAACGATCATTGAGGTTTCAAAATCAGTACCAATTGTTCTAACTTGGAACGAAAGAACCATGTCAGCAATTGATGCCAATTCTTGTTTTACAATTGGGTCAAGTCCGTTGGTTGAAACTGAAACCAATAATAGTCCACGATTCAGTTGAGCGTGTGCTTGAAGCATACGGACCATAGCCACAACACGAGAAGGGTCTTCTCGTTGCAAGAAGAAATCTAAACTATCAACAACGGCTCTGAAATACGGCCCTAATGCCATAATTTCATTGGTAACTTCAGTCAAATAATCTTGTGTGTTGTCATCGACAAACCGTGTTTGGGCGAGTCTACGGATATCATCGAGGCGGAAACCTTCGAGACGGTAACGGCTGGCAAGGAGTTCACGTTCCAAAACCGTCGAATTGTATTCTTCGCCAATAGTTCGTACATTGATATCGAGTGGCCAGTCATATTTTTGGAAAATTCGAATGATTTCTTGTTGGCCTTCATTGGTCGAGATGTACAATGTGTTTTCCGCTTCTTCGGCTGGAGAAGTAAATTGCTTTGCAAACAATTCACTTCCAGAACCTATGTCAGTAAAAGCCACCATCATAAAGCCGCGGGGGACTCCACCATGCATTTCATTGTCGAATTTAGGAACTCCAAAGGAGCCTACTTTTCCAAAAAACTCTTCATCTTCTGGGTCAAATTCGATTTTTCCCGCCATGATAAAAACCTCAATTGATGAGAACCTGTCCTCTGTCGATAAGATCAGTGCAGTATAAATCTAGATTTGCAAGAACCAACGGCGGGGTTTGGTCTGGAACATTGAGTATGACAGAAAGTACCTCTCTTTGGCGGAAGGTGTTGATGAAAGTGTGAAGGTATTCAGCAAGCATTCGTTCATCATTATAGATGGCTAATGCATTTACACTGTCCAAGAATACGAAATTACGAACCGAAGTTGTCATGCGTAGAATATACAGTGTTCGAAGAAGTACGGATTCAAGCATAATTGGGCTATCGACAAAATGTATATTGGAATATTCGACATCTGTTCCACCAAGAATTCCAGATGAAACCAAATCAATAAATTGTATTCGGGAGATATATTCATCAGAAAGTCCAATCGATTTGAATTCTTCAATTCGCTCTGCTGCACCGACACTGGCACAAATGTAAACGCCTCCCATTTCGTGGTCACGCATCAAAGGAACCAAAGTACTCGCTGTCACATTGAATGCGTTCGAATTTCCGAAACGCACTTGTATTGCGCTGTTAAGACTGACATCAATTGCCAATTGTTCAGCAATTCGGTCATCGAGGGTTAGATTTGAATACATTCATCATCCACCTACTTTGTTTGTTTTATCGTGTTGAGCTCCCCACTTGAGCATCGGTGTGAGCATTACGCCCAAAGGAGTCAATTCAATCGCGTGCTTTGCACGACTGTGAGCGGTACCGCGCATTTTCACAACTTGTAAAAATCGGAGTAGGTGGCCCATACGCTCAACGTCGCCCATGACAATGATGCCATCTGCAATCGCTTCTTCAACACCGAAAGAGGACCAGTGTGCATTTTCTGTAGCCGAGGTGATTTCAGAGATTAGAATGGTTGTACAACCGAGCGATGCCAACTTTTTCCCAAGGGTGAAAAGGAAATCACGAATCAATTGTTCCGATTTAATTTTGTAACAGAGTGTTGTAACCGAATCAATTACCAAGCGTGTAGCCCCAATTTCGTGAACAATATTGATGATTGCTTTAATCAGTGCGTGTACGTCGTCAAGGTCAAAGGATGCTTTGTCCAATCCAAGCCACGAATATAACACGTCCATATCGAAAACATTTATTTTTCCAGAATCGATCATTTTCATGTCGAAAAATGCATATTGACGGATATTTTCAAGCAATTTAATCGAGGGTTCAGTTGCAGTAAAATGTGCACATGATTCCGGCAATTTCGCCAAAGCGCCACGAACCAAAAATTCCATGGCGAGTGTGGTTTTTCCAGAACCACAGGTCCCTGCAGCAAGCACGGTTGAACCATGAGGGATGCCACCACGAAGGATTTCATCTAAACCGTGAATACCCGTTACACAACGGTCACGGGTGTAAACTGAAGTCGACTGCATGGGAATCTGTACAGACCAACGCCTATGGGTTCATGAAGCATCCGCTAATTTATCCTCAAAATAGTAGAAGAGATTTCTCAAAGGTAGTCACCCGGATTAGGATTTGGCTGAACACTCCAATTCGCACTAAATCCGCCATCATTTTGGTCGGCTTCCAAAGATTGCCCAAGCGAAGTGAACAAGCCAGAAGTACCACCCCATTCGACACTCATGACATCAAATGGCTTTACTGAATTGAGTTGTGTATAACGCAAAGTGAGAACGCCGCTACCATCGCCAAGTAGATTGAGTGAACCAACGCCGAGGAATGATTCCTGTGAGAGGTCAATAACTTGCGAAGCATTTCCCGCATTTTGAGAAGTTGGATCTCCAGTCAATATGACGGTAGAATGACCGGAAATTATTCCTTCTTTAAACAACAAGTTATTGCTGATAGAAGAATAGGTGTGATTCAACGACCAACCGTGCAAAGATAGGGCGAAGTCGTTTGGATTATAGATTTCAATCCACTCCGGTCCAGAGGCGATAGGACGCACCATGACTTCCGTCAAAAAAAGATCATTATTCTTATCCCCGCCTTTGTGAACTTCGAAGACAACTTGGAGAAGTTCTCCATCTTGAGAAAATTGACGATTTGCTGTAGAAGATGCAGAAGCCGTTGAACGTTGTGTGCCGCCAGAGAAGACTTCGAATCCTATTCGAGAAGAGTTGTCAGATTCAATCACCTCAATGGATAAAAACAGAGTATAACCCACATCAAGACCAAGCCCTAGAGCCATGTTTTCTTCTGAAACATTACGAAGCGCATGAATGCGTTGGTAGTCGAGAATACCGTCCTTTACCAATCCCGTTTGTACGCGGCCATCATCGAGTTCTACGGCATCGAAAAGATACCATTCAGATGTTGAATTGGCATAATCCAATCCATCTTCACCCATAGGGACGAACCAACCACCATCAGAAGTCAAGCGGTCCAAGCCTTGGACTGCAGAGCGGTCGATACGGTCTACATTTGGGTCATTGGAACCCATTTGGAGTTGTGCAAGTGACAAAAAGGCAGTTAGAATCATGAGGAATAAAGTGAATGCAGAAAGGAATTCAATGACTGCTGTAAGTGCATTGTCGTCTCTTTTCAGACAACGAGTAGCATCTTCACGCATAAACAACGGTGATGTTCGACGATTGAAGAGGTTGCCGCATGGAGATGGTGCAAATCATCTAATTATCGCAAGTCTGCCCCCTTCGGGGGCGATGAGTCTTTGAAGCCCCGAGGAGAGGCACCTGTCAATGTCGCGCTATGCACCCAGTGATTCGAGGCGGAAAAGCGGAAGTATTTCGTTGGTTTTCCTCCTTTTGTTCGCCTCCTTCGCCGGGCTACTGACCATTCCCATAGTATCCGCTTCTGAATCGGGAGATTTGGCAATTTTAGGAACCAATCACCCACTCGAAGATTCATGGGGGTCGTCTTGGGATACAATTCTATTCAATACCACAATTTCAAATCAAGGGCTCCAATCAATTGCGAACCGTGGAATGCGGTGGTATGTTTGTGAAGGTGAAGTTGATAGTTCAATTTGTAAATCAAATTATGATGAACGTGGAAGTTTCTCTTTACCGACCATTTATTCGGGGACTACAATGAATTTTACATCATTAAATGCTTGGAATCCTTCGGGAGATGAAGGTACATACACCATTGTTTATGCTTTTGAATTACAAGACCAAGACCCTTCAGATGATTCCTATACATTCCATATCAATCTTTCACGCTCATTTGTTGATCTTTCAATCGACACTTCATATGACCCAACAAGTGTCTTAACCGAACTTGCCTCCTACAATGGCCAATTAATTCTCAATACAGATACGGACTATGACATGCAAATCAAAGGTTCAGTCACTGCATGCGGCACATGTAACTTTGTAGCCCAACTCGGTTGGCAACTTTGGACTGAAGACAAATCTGCAATGCTTTCAGAATCCTACACGAATGTCACAAACCTCCCTTCATGGGGCGGAGTGTCACCCTTTTCTCGTGCTATGCCTGCATTTAACCATTCGAATCAGGGCGTATTTACTCTCATTTGGGGACTCTTTAACAGCACTGGGACACCTCACGCTGACTTGAACCCGACAAATGACCTCTCAGAAATAATTGTCGTATTTGATAACACCATCGACCTGCAAGCAACTTCAATGCTTCCAGGACATGACCCCCTTTCAAGCAATTACTATTATGGGGAAGATATGGCCATTTCTACAATCACCAACAAGGGTAATCTATCAATTCAAACAGTAATAGTCTCGTTCCAAGTTTATGACCCAATTGGAGAAGTTGAACAAGAAACCCAATGTGTGCTTATTGATTTCAAACCCAGTGAAGTTCGTACATGTGCATTCAATATCACAACGATTGGTTCAGGAAGAACATTAACCATTGGTGTCCCAAGTACATTTACAGAAGGCGCTGATACTAAAACAGGCGATAACAGCCTTACTGAAGAAGCGGATATTCTTGTTGGTGACATCAGCCCCACAATATTCCAAAGTAATTCCCTTGGCACCTATACTACTGGAGAATACATCGAAATGGTTGCACGGACAAGTTCGACTGCTGCTGCTCCACTCAACTATTCATGGTGGATTTCAGGCATCATCAACATTGGATATGGCCAAGTGCTTAACATATCAGGCTCAGTTCTAGGGCTTGGAGACCACACCCTCACCGTACGTGTGACCGATACCTTTGGTGAAATGGAATCAGCTCACGTCGAGATTACACTGTACAATTATGTTTCTATTAACAACGAACCTTTCTTCACCGGGCAAGCAGTTACTCGGACATTATCATATCTTGATCATGAATCAATATTACCGGTTATTGGGACACAGTATGGTATTGGTGAAGGGCGTGACCCCTTGTTGTTACTCTCGTTCAATGTTTTAACCAATGAAGACAACTCGAACAACACGGGCATGGATTATATGGAGATTCATCTGAACACTTCAGCACTCTTACCGTCAAATATCCCGCTTGAAACGGTTGACATTCGATTCTTACCAACTCTTGAAGATAGTCTTTGGACGTCTTTGGAACAGTATACCAAAAACATTGACAACTCCTTTGATGTTGTTCTATCACAGAATGGAGTCATACTTCTCATTGGTGAAGCACCTGCAGCAAATGTCAGTAGTGGCCCACTAGAATATAATCAACTTGAAGGTGGCGCTATGGAACTTCAGTGGAGCCCTACAGGAGACATTGAAAACCCGTACATTGGGTCTTGGAATATATACAAACTAATCATTGAAAATGGTGCAGGGACCATTTTCCCATCCCCCTATCCTGAATTCAACAGTTTTGTTTGGGAACAATTGACCCAAGAAACCCTCATTGCTACTGTTGACAAAGATGACACATCATGGGTCGACCCATCGCCTCTTGAGACCGGAAATTGTGCCTCCTATGCAATAATTCCCGCTGACCGTGAGGGGACTCCGGATACACTCAATATTGAAATCTCTCGGGATGATTCCGGACAAGCAACAGCTTTCTGTGGGGACGCTATTGCACCAGACAAAACCGTATCGAATATACAATATGATGTGACTTTTACCAACGAAACCGACTGCTATAAAATTGAAAATGATTGGTCGATGTGTTATGATTTGAACATGACATGGGTTTGGCCTGAACAAGAAACTACTGGCAACGTCACTTGGAATCTATACCGAATCGATCAACAACCACAAGGACTCGATTTGAAATTCCTCACACCACTAGAGACCGATTTATCAGGGGTTCCTGGTGAAACTGGATATTACAATCAAAGTGGTACTCAAGACGAAAATATTCGACCTTGGAGAGCCTTCTATTATGTCCTCTCGCCCGTAGACTCTGTAGGCAATCAACTCATGGAAGTAAATTACCCAACGAACTCAATTCGCATAGTCATTGATGACCAATGGTGGGACTACAACCAGCATCTGATACCTATTCCTCCTCCTGAACCTGAACCACCACTCGGTATAGAATGGCTCGGAATACTCGACGATTATATGGAAGTTAATGAATTCCAAACAACTGGAATAGTTGCATTGATTACTCTTGTTATCAGTATGATTTCGTTACCGCTTCTTCTCAAAAAGAGAAAGCGATTATCTCGTGTCATGAAAGCACGAAAGCGACGTCAAAGTGCTCGTGGAACTGCAGATGAATTCGAAGACTTCTTTGATTGAAATAATGGCGCGGCAGGGGAGATTTGAACTCCCGAGGTGAAACACCACTGGATTAGCAATCCAGCGCAATGGCCAGGCTATGCGACTGCCGCAGTAACTCGGCGACCGTCGAGGCAGTCATGAACATGACGGTTGGCACCGTTCACGAAACTGATACAAAACCGTTGTACTCAACTTAAAGGCCCGAGTATACCAAGCCATGCTGGAGGAATAATACAAACTGCCACTAATGCAACATGCATCCATCCCAAGTAGTACAGTGAACGGAAAAATGAGTGGGCTGCTTTTGGCATTCGACCGTTTTCATCCAAACCTTCCAGCGGATCAATGTCCCAAACTGATTTTGCATACCAGAGTGTCAAACCACCTGCAAGAATTGCCCAGAGTAGAGGCAAACCACTTTCCGGCCAAAAGAGAGGTACGGCGGCAAGCATGAAAAGAAATACACAGTATATTTTGGATTGAAAAACAGTATGCTCAGGGCCCTTAACTTCATTCATCATTGGAATATTTGCATTTCCATATTCTCCTGAACGGTATAGTGCCAAAGCCCAGAAATGTGGAGGAGTCCACAAAAAGATCAACAAAAACAGCATCCAAGGGATTGCTGAACCCAAATCTAGAGGATTGTTTGAATTAATTGACGATGCTGCTGCTGCTGCCCACCCAATAAGAGGAGGCGTGGCGCCTGCTACACCCCCAATAACAATATTTTGAGGTGTACGTCGTTTCAACCATATCGAATATATCAGGACATAGTATGCAACCGAGAAAAATGACCAAAAGGCAGCTTTCCAATGTGCCAAAAAGAAAAGCGATGAACCCAAAATTGCTATGAATAGTCCGAAAATAAGTGCGCCTCTTGCCGAAATATGCCCTTGTGGAATAGGACGGTTGACTGTTCGCCTCATAAGTGGGTCAATATCTGCATCATACCACATATTGATAGAATTTGAGCCCCCTGCAGAGAGAGTTCCTGCAACGACCGTTAGAACTACGGTATAGAAAGTGTCAGACCATGTGCGGTCGATATCCAACAATCCGTGTCTAGCAAGGATATCATGGACCAAAATTGCACACACTGCGGTAACTTGGAGTAAAACAATGACACGAAGTTTCATCAGTTGTGTGAAAACTTTGAGCCAACCAGGATGAGGTGCTAAATCAATCACCTCATCTTCAGGCATGCTTATTCCTCCTCAGATGACTGTTTTGTGCTTAACCTAAACAAGAATGAGGCAGAAATTGCAACAAGGAAACAACTGACGCCCATAATCAAGTGTAGGAGAGAAACCCATTCAGGGAAGTTTTCAGCCTCTGCAAACATGATGTACGAACCACCGATAATAACATTGAGAATCCACAACCCTGCGGTGAAATCAGTAATACGCCCAATCAAAGGCGTGACCTCATGTTTTTGAGCATCACTTCGAAGGCGAGCAGAACCAGAAACCAAAACTAGCCCAACAAGAACGGCCCCAAAACGATGTATCATTTGAACCAAGACGCCGGGTCCATCAAATGAAGGAAACAAGGTGCCATTACACTTTGGCCAACCATTTGGGAATCCAACTGAGCAACCTTGATTGTACTGTCCGCCAGCAGTTGACGAAACCCAAGCACCAAGAATCATGAGAGTGAAGACTGCACCCATCATTGCATCAACACGTTTTTGATTGGCTGAAACAAATTCGGGATTCATCGTAAAGACTTCGAATTTCGAACCTTCTGCTTTTCGCATTGCAAAATACTGAAACAAAAATGTTGAAGTGAAAATACTGGCAAGAGAGAGATGTAATGCAACCGACCAGTCTACATTATCCATAGAAACAGTTAGTGCACCTACCAATGCTTGAGCCATCAATAGCACACCCCCAAACAATGCCGTGTGATATACCTTTGAACCATATGTATCGACCATCCGCCGTGCTAAAAGAGCATTGAAAAGAACAGGTATAGCAATAATTCCAACTAAGAGGCGGTGAAACCATTCAGAAAATATCTCAAATGTTGTGTATCGGTGGTCAATTCCACGTGAATCAACTTCATCGGGGTGTTCGGACCAATACGCTCCTTGCTCATCTGCCGATACATCAAAACTCCATGTTCCAAAGCATTGCGGCCAATCAGGGCATGATTCTCCAGCATCATTGATGCGGATAGTGCCACCTGCGATGATAATACAGAGTGACATAATCACAAGGGCAATGGGGAGAGACGACGGTCGACGCCACCACACCTGCCCCATAGGTGATGGTGGGAGCAGACCCCTTTTGAACACATTCCTACACCAGTCAACTGTGGCGAGAAATCACGGACGGTTATTGTCAATACTAATTGTAGTATTATTTGTGGCAATTTCGTTTCCTTCAACGGCACATGCTTCAACTGACGAGCCTGTGTTCGCTGCCACATATGATGTGATTATTTTTGATTCGTCTTGTCTAAATTCAACATCATGTGCCGGTGAACGGGTAGAGCATTTCGTCGAGTATTATGGTGCAGATTGGTGTGAGCCTTGTGTATTTATTGAACAGGAAATAGGTGCATTGAACCGAACAGATACCTTTGTCATGCAACATCACCCTTCGGTTGTTGATGCTTCATTCCTTAGTGCTTCAAAACTACGATTTGATAATGAGTACCGGTTGTTGTTTTTACCGAGCCTTGTTATCAACGGGGAGGGGTTACTTACCGGTTCAAGTCAGGGACTTGAACTCTCCAATGTGCTGAGTGAACGTTCAACTTCCTATGAGGGGTTTTCAAATGTAGAAATCAACAATGGAAGTCTGACCTGGAATGCATCACAAGGTGATAGAGTAAGCGTTTGGCGTACTGAATCAATCGAACATGCAAATCGAAACAGGACTCATCCTACTTTGGCTACCGACATGATGCAATTCAATGCTTCTGATGGTTCGGGAAATGTTTCGAAACTTATTGAAGATTTGAACGGTAGTTTAGTCATGGTCTTAGAACACTCTGGCGTCTATAAATTGGTGAGTGATTCATCGAATCCGATAGGTGGTTTTGACTTTAATGAAAACGATGATACGGGCATCCAAATAGGTAATCAAGGCATATCACCAGGGCAAAAAGCGACTCTTTGGACCATGGTCCTAACCGTAACTTTAGTTCCTGCAATATACATGCGGTGGAAACTCTCTAAACACGCCATTCACGAGGAAGAATAGGCTCTATTATCAGATTGTTTCAAGGGTTAGGTTCAAGAACAGTAGGCAGGTCGCCCAATTGCGGGTGAACTCGCAGGTGTATCTCATGGTCAAACCAGCACGACTCCACACACGATTTGAACGAGCTCGAATTATTGGCGCACGCGCACTCCAAATTGGAATGGGCGCTCCACTTTATGCAAACGAAGAAGTTCTTCGTGAAGCGTTTAAGGAAGAACTCATCTCACTCTATGGCCTTGAAGAAGCATCTCTTCGTTTCGTTCTTGACCCGCTTAAGATTGCATTGTATGAGTATGAACATGAACTCATTCCAATCGATATTGACCCGCACCTCGACTGAAATTACTCATTTGCGGCAAAGCCGTAAAAACTGGCTTTTTCAACATCTGGCAATGCTTCACGCTTGACAAGCATAGTTCTAACAGCCCATAGGTCTACAAAGATTCTGTATTTGGTCGTTGCATCAAGGTAATCTACTCCACTTGAGCCACCAGTCCCCATTCTACGCCCAATCATTCGTTCAACCATTCGAGCATGTGCAGTACGGAACAGCAGCATTGATTGTTCAAGTCCGACAAAAGAATCGATGAGTTTCCGAGGCCATGATAGTAAAGGAAGTTCTCGATAAGATTCAATAAACAATAAACCTGCTCTTGAACGTGAAACCTCCCCATCCGGGCGAAGGAATTCTGCTGCCTGTTCTGTTGCAGATTCAATACGTGCACGAACTGGTGCTTCTTCGCCATGTCCTATCGCAACAATATGAGCGATAACTTCCTCTCCATGGGCACGCATAGCCTCCACATGGCCGTCAACAAATGCTTCAATGACGCTATCATCACCTGCTGAACTAGGGAGGGAGCCATTGATCGGAGTTCGGGCAAGCCATGCAGAGAGAGCTTCTCGAAGCGAGGGCTGGTTCGATGTTTCTTCAAAATCAGCCAATACGGAATCGGTGACTTTTCCTTCTTTGGCCAGTTTTTTCATATGGAGGAGAGGATCCATTCCCCCCATTCGTTGAGCATTATCAAGGCCAAGAAGAACTTCTAGTTCCCTCATCTGCCATGATTCAAATCCTGATGAAGTACCAAGTTTATCGCGGAAGGCCAAGAAACCTTGCGGAGTGAGTGTTTCCATCACTTTCCATTGACTAGAGAGAAGGCGCATGATTTCTATCACTCTATCTAAGTGGTGAACTATTTGAGGTAATTTTTCTTCAGGTACATGTTCTTGGTTGAGAATAACATGCGTTTCTTTGAGTTCACGCAAAATAAGTTTGAACCATAATTCAAATGCTTGATGAACGATGATAAAATGCTGTTCATCATTTGACGGCGCCGGACTGTAACCTTGAGGTCCGTCCTGTAAATTCAACAAAGAATCCAACTGCAAATATCCGCCGTAAGTCATCCGATGCGTTGGTGAGTTGTCGGTCATGGTTAGGGATAGGTGGCAAGCCCTTGAACTCTTCACCCACATGGTGTTGATATGATTATACTCCGATGCTTAATTTATTGAGCCGTTGGCAAGTTTTAGGCCAATTGTATAGGCGATAATTGTGAGAATTATCGCAATAGCGAGTGCTGGCCAAAAATCCATTCCTCTTTGTAGGAAAACAGGTAATGTAAGAAAGAGGACAAGTGATGGTATGACCAACCAGAAAATGTCTTTACTGAAGGTTGCAATTTGTTCGGTATCACCTGTATCATTGTACAACCAAATCATTGCAAATATCGAAATCAACGGCAGAGATGCAATGAGGGCGCCAAAGACATCATTTTTCTTAGCAATTTCACTTGCACCGACAATTAACCCACCTGAGAGTACAAGACGAACAGCAAGTTGGAACCATGCCATGCAAGGTGTTTGAGCAGAGGGTATGTCGTTGTTGTGGCAAATTTTTCGTTAGACTACACTTTTGTTGGGGGAAATAAAATGCCCGAAATTCCTTACTAGGATAGATTCCAATCATAACACTCATATCACACATACTGAACCCCTCGACATGGGCGTAGATTCGGATACACTGGCGGGATGGCTCGCCAACTACGACCGAGATAACATCACAATCGGTGTTGTTGCATCTCATTCTTCTTTACAAATATTGCATGGAGCGCGCATTGAAGGATTTCGAACGCTTGGAATTGCGGTTGGAGAAAACCGTCGTCGTTTCTATCAAGCATTCCCAGGTGCTGAACCCGATGAATGGTTAATGCTTGACAATTACCGAGAAATGCTTGATCATGCTGAATGGTTCCGTAAGCGAAATGTGGTCATTATCCCCCACGGTTCTTTGGTTGAATATCTTGGCTCAACCAATTATCGTGAACTGAAGGTTCCAACCTTTGGAAATCGTGGAATTCTCCATTGGGAAAGTAGTCGTGAACGTCAACGCCAATGGCTTGAAGCCGGCGGATGCACAATGCCAAAAGTGCTTGAAGACCCTCATGATATCGATGGCCCAGTCATTGTCAAATATGCTGGAGCAAAGGGTGGAAGAGGATATTTCATCGCCCGTAATTATCGAGATTTCAGAAGAAATGTAGATATTGAGGAAGAATTTACAATTCAAGAATACGTCCTTGGTTGCAGATATTACCTGCACTTTTTCTTCGACCCTACAGCGACCGATGGCTTCCAGGTTCGTGGTAAAGGTTCGAATGCTGGGAAAAACCTTGGCCGTCTAGAACTCCTTTCTATGGATCGAAGAGATGAATCAAATGTTGATGAATTCTACAAATTGGGTTCACTTCGCGACTTGAGAGAAATGGAACTTGAACCCTCTTTTGTGGTTACCGGAAATCAACCTGTTGTAATTCGTGAATCATTGCTTCCGAGAGCTTTTGAAATGGCCGAGGGAACGGTCGCAGAATCCTTTGAATTAGAACAAAACGCTCGTGGAATGATTGGACCGTTTTGTTTAGAAACAATTGTTACCGATGCACTAGAATTCAAAGTTTTTGAGATAAGTGCACGTATTGTTGCAGGTTCAAACCCTTTTGTCGGAGGCTCACCATACTCAGACATCAATGAAGAAAGAATGTCTACCGGGCGGCGTATTGCTCGTTCAATTCGTAAAGCATGTCAAAACAATTGTTTGGAAGATATTCTCTCTTGATATCTCAAGACATACACATTACTGTAGAGTAACCCTACAAAGAATCTGCACATCTCGATTCGGATTAGAATCAAATTCAATCCGAAGTTTCTTCATTGCTTAAAGACTCTAAATCTGGTGCGCTTGGAACCTGATCGATAACGGATAGGTATTCTTCAAGGGAAACAGTACCGTCGCCATCTTTGTCTGCCTTCTTATGAATGACTTTTGCCTCTTTCAAAGACATTCCTGTAGCCGTTGCAAGTTCTTCGACTGATAGTTGTGCACTACCATCGATATCGGCAGCAGTAAATTTGTTTTTGAGTGCGTTTAATTCAGATTCAAGTTCATGCTGCATGCGTTCACGTTCTGCTTTAGTAGCCACCTCAAAGGAGCAGACTTGCATAATAGGGTCTCCTTTGCTGAGTTCAGAAGAATATTCGTTTAGTTCTCCACCAGTGTTTACCATAACTTGGAACTTTGTTGGGTCTTTCGAACGGCGTTTATTGTGCTTTTTGTAATAATGCACATAGACATGGTATTGGCCACCAGGAGCTGTTCCTTCTGGCCAAAATACATTCTCGACGGGTTTGCGAGTTTCTGCTCTAACATTCGCATCAACATCGAGTTCACCACCACATGCTGAAATTTTATTCCCTCCGTGAATACGTTCACCTGATGGACACACAATGTGTAAATCGAGGTCATTGTAATTGTTCCACATCAAAGAGACTTGAACATCAGATGATTTTGCACCCTCTCGCTCCAAACGTGCTTGGAGTTCTTTGATGGCTTTGGTATTCGCATTGTTTGAAGCCACTCTGGATTGCTGTGCGGCAGCAATTTCTGCGAGCCGGGCCTCTTCTGCTTCCAATAAGTCCGCTTGACGTTGATTTTCGCGTTCTGCAGCGAGACGCGCTTCTTCTTCTTCACGGCGACGGGCCTCATCTTGTTCTTCTCGAATCTTTCGCTCTGCTTCTGAAGCTAGGCGAGCCTCTTCTAGTGCTGCTTCTTTGGCTTCTTCCATCATGCGTAGACGGTCTGCTTCTTGTTGTGCTCTAGTCTGATCAAGTTGCTCTCGTGCTTGACGTTCTGCCTCTTCTAAGGCGAGGCGCCCCGAAATTACCTCTTGACGGCGACGACGGTTTTCAACAATTGCCAACTTTCTATCAATTTCTTTCTTAGCATTTCCAAAACCAGGGGCCCCAGAACCATATTTTAGCCCTTCAGGGCTCATGCCTTGACGTGCTGAAACAGTCACATCTTTGCGGGTGAAAATATACCACAATCCAACTACAAACCCTCCGACGAGGGCAACCGAGGTCGCAACTGTTTCAAGCCCCATTATAACTCCGAGAAGGTGGTAGCCTTTTGTAGCATCGGTTGAGCAGGTTCAAGAATAAAGTGAAATTGCCTCCATGAAAAAAACACCAGAATCTAATTAGTCAATATTAGCCTCTCTTTATATCACATAACGCAGTGGTGTGTTCGTGCGCGAAATTCATCTTAAGTGGACCGCTGAAACGGTTGCAAAATCAGAATACGCCCCAATTGCGAAAATTGCGCATTCTTTGGAAGTTGTTGGGCATCTTGACATAGGCGATATGGGGATTCGACAACTACTATTGCCGCATTTTTGTGAAGGAATGAGTTCTAAAGATCTTAATGATGTTCCTTTTTTGACCGTTGAATCTGAACTCGAAGGAGGGCAGAGTGGCTATCTGGTTGTTTGGAATTCACATCCCCTTTCAATTGCGGCAATTCGATTTTCAAATATTCATATTCTCCCTCCATATACATACGGGGGGGAAGGAATCAATATCACTGTAAGGGGCGTCCCCGAGGGAATATCTCTCTTTTTGAAAACCTGTAGAGAATTACTTCCGCCAGATAGTGTAAAAGTTGTAGAAATAGGGGATAATAAAAACCTCATTGAAAGTATTCTCACACCGAGGCAGGTAGAATGTGTAAAAGTCGCTGCTTCATCAGGTTATTATGAACATCCAAAGAAAATCAAATTACGTGAACTTTCTGAATTAATGAAAATACCCCGTTCGACATTACAAGAACACCTTAACAGGGCAGAGCTGGCTATGATGAATTGGTCAAGTGAGCAAATAGATTTAGAACGATGTGCAAAACCTTGAGAACAAGAGGGTTTTGGGAGTGCCATGGACAAGGCATCTCGCTTGGAATCATTGCTTCCAAATGGACGCGCTGTTTGGATTCCTATCGATCATGGCGCCTCTGATTTTCCTGTAGACGGCCTTACCGATACTAAGCATGTCATTCAATCTCTTGTTCGAGCAGGTGTTGATGCGATTGTTGCTCAAAAAGGAGTTGTTGATTATTACAACCATTTGTGTGCAGGTTCATCAACAGGGATGGTTGTCCATTTCTCGGTCTCAACAAGGCACGCAGGTCCAGATTCTTCCAACAAAGTCTTGGTAGGAAATGCAGATGAAGTAATTCCAAGAGGTGGTGTTGGCGTATCTTGTCAAGTCAATATGGGAAGTCCAAATGAAGCCGCGATGATTGAGCGCATGGGCCAAATGAGCCGAGCAGCACTTCACCACCAATTGCCCATGTTTGGCATGGTCTACGCCCGTGGTGAACATCTCTCTGTTATGGAAGGTGACGACACCAACGGAAATGCTCACGCGGTTCGGCTTGCATTTGAGTTGGGATGTGATGCTGCAAAAACAACGTGGACAGGTGACGTAGAAAGTTTTAGAAAAATCACATCTGCTGTTCCGATTCCTGTTCTAGTTGCTGGCGGCCCATCGACTGGAGATTCGAAAGCCATTTTGACCATGGTCCGAAATGCGCTTGATGCTGGTGCATCAGGTGTGTGCATGGGGCGACAAGTTTTTGCACATCCAAATATCGAAGGTATTGCTAAAGCATTGGTAATGCTTGTCCATAAGGATGCTTCAGTAGAAGAAGCGATGAAAACCTGTGAACTTTGAGGAATAGATATGGAAGTTTGGCTTGATTGTCGTAAATCTATAGAAGGGGATACTTCTTTGGAACCTGGAGTGGATAGGTTTCTTTTTTCGCGACATTCTAATTCTCAAAGAGACTTTTTTTGTGATGGTAATCACCTAATGAATCGTGAACAACTAATCGGGTGCTTGGCGACCATTGAAACGGAAAAATCTCAAGATAATGCTCGTTCGTTGATTGGGAGTGTTGAATGGTTGGTTCTTGAATTCACTGACTGGTCGATGATACCAATTGAAAATCTATTAGCAGCATGTGAAGGTACACCGACAAAAATTGCTGCCGTCATTACAGCACCAGAACAGGCGCAAGGTGCTGGTTTTGCATTGGAAAGAGGCGTTGACGCCTTAGTCATACCAGATATTCCTTCTATGATAGAGGCTGCGTTGATTATCAAATCGCAGCGGTTGGAACATATTTCCACTGATGACGACGAAGGTCGTTTGTTTTCTAGTAAGATTGGTATTGGAAAACTCGCTATTACCTCGATAGAATCAGGGGGGATTGCTGAACGTTATTGCATTGATATGACCCGATTATTAGACCAAGGAGAAGGGTTATTGCTCGGCTCCAGCGCCACAAGTTTTCTATTCGTACACGGAGAGACCATTGAATCTGAATTTGTACCTACTCGCCCATTCCGAGTTAATGCGGGCCCGCCACATACTTATGTTCGCATGACTGATGGAAAAACCAAATATCTCTCCGAACTTCAATCCGGTGATGAGATTCTCTTGGTAAATACTGAAGGTTTCCAGCGTAGTGCCACGATAGGGCGGCTAAAAATTGAAATTCGACCAATGATTTTGATTAAGTGGATTGATGAAAATGATAAAGAAGGGAGCATGTTCTTACAACAAGCAGAGACAGTACGTGTAGTGGGCCTTGACAAAAAATCTAAATCAATTACAGCATTGAAAGTGGGTGAAAGTGTCATCGGTTGGAGCGACATGGGGGCGAGGCACATTGGTGCTTCAATCTCAAGTTCTGTTTGTGAGAGATGATGAAATGGCTGTATTAGGTTCTGGGAATGCAAATGGCGGTTGTAGCCTCTTGCATGCTGCAGGAATTGGATATGGTGCGAGTATTGGCCTTGACTTGCCTTTAGCTGTTCGTTTACTCGATAAGCCAAGTAAGCGTAAACTCGATGACCCCGATGGATTACTCCCTGCTGTCATCAATGCTTGGCTTGCTGGTGGTTTTGAACTTCCAAATGGCCTCTCGTCAGACAAATTATATTGGGCAGTCATAAGCCAAATTCCTCCAAGACAAGGCCTCAAATCAAGCGCAGCTACAGCCATAGGTGCACTTCGTGCACTTGCTGATTCTACCAAATCAGAAGTAAGTGATGAAGAATTTGTGGCTATGGCATCTCAAGCACAAATAGAGGCAAATGTATCTCTCACTGGTTCGATTGATGATGCCTGGGCTTGTCTTACACCTGGGTGGAAACTCATTGACCCACAAGCAAATAGTATCGCTGAAGGCGTTTTGTTTGAAGGTAATGGCCCCAAATCAGAGGATTGGAGTGTCATGGTTATTTGCCGTGGAGAACGCCCTAAACGTCCAGAGTTGGAAGATTTTATCCCCTATGCTGCCTCCTATCAAAATTCACTTACGGCTTTGCAGGAAATGAATGAATTAGTCGCCTTGACTTGGAATGGTCGAGGAACTGTTGCCGTTATGAACGATGTTCAAGGGAAAAAAATAACCAATGATGCAATCCTAAATGGCGCACGTGCTGCGGGGATGTCTGGTTCAGGGAACGCCATTGTGGTGGTTGCACCAAAGGTAAGCCAACCGACCTGTGACCGATTACTCAAACTTTTTGAAAACAACTCAAATATCAATAAAGTGATTGAAACATCGTTTTTGAGCATCGTAGCAGAAGAAGAGATGTGAGACGCACCTTCTTGAGGGGAGGGCGGCTCGTTCTGCTGAGTCCAATGCACATGCACCTCGGAGAATGGATTCGTCTCACCCTTTTTGGGACAAGTCATGGCCCCCGCGTAGGAGCTTTTCTAGCAGGTGTGCCCGCAGGAATTGAAATCGATTTTTCGGCGATTGAACTTGCAATGATATCACGACGCCCTGGTGGCCGTTATGCTAGCAAACGTAGAGAACCGGATGTTGTTGAGATTCTATCAGGAGTGGAAGATGGCAAAACAACAGGTGATGAAATTGAGATTTCCATCACCAATGTAGATGCTAAATCTAATGATTACAATTTCTTACCTGACCACCCTCGCCCAGGACACCAAGACATGGTGATGCAAAAGAGGACCAACGGAGAGGCTGACTTACGCGGCGGGGGGGTTTCAAGTGCTCGATTAACCGCTGCATTAGTCGCTTCAGCAGCATTACTCTCTCCACTTCTCAACAAACTGGGCATTGAATGTGAAGCGCATGTTGGGGCAATGGGCCAGATAAAATCACAACCAATAGAGCAATGCCCACCTCGGTGGAAAACAAATGAATGCAAAGAAATGCGATGCAGAGACCCTATTGCAGCCCTTGCGATGATCGAAACATTAGAACAACACCGTAAGGACCGTAATTCAATTGGAAGTCGAGTCGACCTCCGTATTACTGGAGTGCCATTGGGATTAGGTGAACCTTGGTTTGATGGACTTGAACCTGCTCTTGCACGTGCTATGTTAGCCATCCCTGCTGCTCGTGGCGTCACATTTGGACGAGGATTTGATGTCGTGGAAATGACAGGAAAAGAACACAATGACCCATGGGGTGGAACTGCTGAACATCCTAAATTAATCGGTGAAAAACCGGACGGTGTTCTGGCTGGTCTTGCAACCGGTTCCCCGATTCATGTATCGGTTGCATTCAAACCGCCATCGAGCATTTCTGCAGAACAACACACTCTCAATTTAGCAACTGATTCGATAGAACCATTGGTTGTCGGTGGCCGACATGACCCTGTGTTGGGTCCAAGGGCAGTTGCTGTTGTCGAAGCAATGGCTAAACTTATCCTCTGTGACCTTGCACTGCGTGGGGGTTTCTGTGATGAGTAAAACCATCACAGTTCACAAATTCGGTGGCTCTTGCCTCCGAGACATATCTGATTTGAATCGAATTGCTGAAGTCATCCAATATTGGCCTGGGCAATCGGTCATTGTCGTCTCAGCACTTTGGGGTACGACAGATCGCTTGATGCGAGCAAGTCATGAGCCACGTTATGCAAGCCGATTGGTAAATGACCTCTCTAGGCAACATTTACGCTTTGCACCAGGAATTATAGAAAGTGAAAATGGAAAGGTTTTCAGTTCTGTATTGAAGGGAATAGAGCAAGCATTAGAAGAATTATCTTGCAATTCCAGCGATTGGAGGGCCTCGAATCGATTATTAGCCGCTGGCGAACGCCTTTCAGCATTAGTTGTGGCCCATCGCTTGCAAGAATTCGGAATCCAAGCTCATCCTGTTGGTGCTGAAGATATCAGTTTGAAATTGAAAGGAAGCAACAGAGCACCGGTTGTTGATTTAGAGAGTTCAATGAACAAATTAGATAGAAATGCACTCTATGGTACACCAGTCATTACTGGATGGTTTGGTGAAGGTTCAGACGGTGAATTAGCACTACTTGGTCGTGGAGGAAGTGACCATACTGCAACATCCATTGCTCATCTCATCGATGCTGACCGAGTCATACTGTGGAAGGATGTTGATGGCGTTTTACCACTCAACCCACGCTGGGGAATTCAATCCTCTCCAATACCTTACCTTGGCTACGGAGAAGCAATTGAACTTGCAAGATTGGATACACCTGTGCTTCATCCAGCAACGGTTGAACCTCTTCGCAGTGTTGGGATTCCACTCGAGATTCGAGGAATTCATCGGACAAAAGCGGCGACAATCATAGGTCCTGATTTGCATCAAACTCGAAGGGTGAAAGCCATCGGATGCTTGCCGAATATCATAAGAATACGTGCTCGTGCTCCATCCCTCGAAAGCCAGAATGAGCAACTAGGGCGTGTTCTAATTGAATTTGCACAGGAAAATATACCTTGTTGGAATTTGGATTCAACACCTGGGGAAATCACGTGGGTTGTTTCACAACATGACATTGGAAAGGCAAGTTCAATTGTCGCCACACATTTCTCCACACCTGAAAAAGAAGAATATGGAGTCATGTTCTCATTGGTAGGAAACAAACTTCCTGAAGACTCAGAATCAGCCTTAATTGATGAGATACAATCTCTCCTTGAAGTTGAAGTTATTTCAGAAACAGACCATGCGATTCGCCTGCTCTCAAAAAATAAGGAGATTCTCTCAATGCTTGAGATATTAGCAGATTGTTTGAATCTAAGCATTGAATCTTAACTATCGTCTGCACGCTTCTCACGGAAACTTTGCAAATGTGTTGGAAGGTTCAAGGCAAACAATCCACCAACGACACAGAAAACGAAGAATGTTCCAAGAGCCACGCCATAGACCGAAATCAGTTCAACTGATTCTTCCATTCGAAGAGCGGTGTCTTTCGAAAGTATGCCTACAAAGAAAGGGAGAATTGTATTCGCAGAGAGAACAATGGTGGCCAAGATGGTGGCGATGATTGGGTTGATGAGCAGGGAGCGGTGATATTTACCCACGATTTTCTGAGGGTTCATGACATACACTTCATTGGTACGAATACTTGTATCAAGCATCGAATAACGAAGCACACCATTGGTGAGTTCGAAATACATAATCAAAAACACTGCATAGATAACAACGAGTGCTGAAAGCAAAAACGGTTTGTCTTGAAGACCAAAGAAGTCGCCAGAAAGTGTAACCTTTGAGGAGGCAAAACGTAGAATTGCGAGAATAAACATCAAATTACTTGCAAGGGTAAAACGTCCATCACGTTGGAAGGTTCCCCAAAAGCCAGTACCAGTAGCTGCTGCAATCAAGACCAACTGAAGGATAGTTGCGATTCCTAAACTACCTGTAATCATGTACCATAGAGTCCCTTCAGCAGGAGAAATCATGTATGTCATTAGAGCCAAGGCCACAAGAAGGCCATAAACTCCGAGTTGAAGGTTTTGAACCATCTTTGCAGGTGGCAAGAATTTCGTCTTGGGAACCAAAGGACCACCAAGAAGGCTTTCGATAAAGGAAGGAATTTCGACTTGTGGTATCGCATCTTTAGGAATTTCAGTTCCAGCCCCGATTTGTCCTGCAATCTTCTTTCGAGAAGGAGCTGCAGAACGAACAGTTTTTCCATCATACAAGTGGGCAGTGTCGCTGGAAGGTCGGGATACAGTCATATTTTCTCACCTCAGAATCCTCTTGCGCCTGCAAGTGCTGTTGAGAGCAACATATCTGGCTCCCAATCCATAATATTTACACCAAGACCACGAAGTTCTCCGATGAGAACATCGCGCTCGGTTTTCATAACTTCATAGCCGGTTCGGTCGATGCGGTGAGCATCGAACTCAAATTCGAGCGACGATGGTGTTAGAACAGTGACATCGAAATTTCGAGCACGGAAATCACGTAGAGCGTTCACAATGGTTGGATCATCTTCAAGATTCGACAAGAAGATAATTGGACTTCCTTTGTTGATGTGTGGTAAAATACGATTCACAACAACTTGGAGTGGAATGTTTCCTCGTGCTACAGCACCAGAAAGTTTGGTTAAGATGACATAGAGTTGCTTATTTCCTGTATCTCGATCAACGCTAACCACTTCATCACCGTAGACAATGATTCCAACGGAGTCACGACGGCTAAGGAAATATTTCGCTAACGATGCTGCTGCACGTGTCGAATAAACCAATGCATTACGAGAAACAGGTCCAGTTTCAGCAACTGAGCGCGAGTCAACGATGATTATGATGTCTGAAACAGCATCACGCTCTCGTTCGTTGACCATGAGTTTCCCAGTACGGGCATAAGCAGACCAGTTAATCGATCGGAATGAATCACCTTCAAAATACTCACGAAGGGAGTAAAACTCTGAACCAGGACCTGGTTGACGAATGTTGACAGCACCTGTGAAAATCTTCGGAACACGGGATTTGACGAATGTATCTTTGAGGTCTTCCATTTTCGGGAACACAAGGAAGTCATTGTAGACATGCAATTCTTTTTCCGTGTGGAATAATCCGAATGGGTCTTGAATCCTGACAGCCACAGGACCAACACTATAGAAACCTCGAAGAGGGCATTCAACGGTGTATTCGATGAAAGTTTCACGGCGAGGACCCAATTCCATCAAAATATAATTCGCACCATCTTTGATACGCATTACTTCAGGAACTCGATCTCGAACTTCGAGAATTTTGGCAAGCGAGGAGTGGTTTTGCATCCTCAAGGTAATGTTGAGTTCTCCGTCTTCGAAAATACGAGCACTGGACAATTTGCGCATAGCACTCACACTGTTCAACGCTGCACCTTCTTCTCCAGACCATTCATCTGCACGACGGCCAGTAGCGGCAACGTCAGCATGACCGCCAAACAAGGCAGCCCAAGTCAGGAACACGAAGATAACAACCGCAATCGTGACTAGTTGGGAATTTCGCAAGGTTAAACCAAGCAAATACATGGCAATAGCCAAACTCCCTAACATAGCAGATTTACGACTCCACATCATTCTCACCTCAAAATCAATTCAGTACTACAATCAAACTGTTGGAACTGGGACTTCTCGTAGAATAGCTTGTATCACTTCGCCGGGCTCAAGGCCTTTGATTTGATGCTCAGGTTTGAGAATAAGTCGGTGTGCAAGTGCAAGTTCTGCGATTGCTTTGATATCGTCAGGAGTGACGAAATCTCGACCTCGAAGTGCTGCTGCAGCACGGGAGGTCTTGAGCAATGCTTGGGAACCACGAGGAGAAGCGCCGACCAAAACACGTGGATCTTCACGGGTTCGGGAAACAACTTCAACCATATACATTCGGAGAGCAGGGTCAACATAAACGAATTCGCATGCTTGTTGCATGTTAATCACCATCTCAGGATGAGTGATGACATCGACTTCGACAGCGTCCTTTCCGCGAGCAATACGTCGGGAGAGAATCTCGTCTTCGTCGGCTCGGTCAGGGTATCCGACAGACATCTTGAACATGAAACGGTCAAGTTGTGCTTCAGGGAGTGGGTAAGTACCTTCTTGTTCGACAGGGTTTTGAGTTGCCATAACAATGAACGGTGCTGGGAGCTTGTGCGTCACAGTACCAATGGTAACTTGCTTCTCTTGCATAGCCTCAAGCAAAGCAGCTTGGGTCTTTGGAGGAGCACGGTTAATCTCGTCAGCAAGGAGAAGGTTACAGAACAAAGGTCCTGGTTTGAAAGTAAATTCACCCTTCTTTGCGTCATAGATGTTGGTACCTGTGATATCAGCAGGTAGCAAGTCAGGTGTAAATTGTACACGCTTGAAATCGCAACCAAGTGCATCAGCAAAGGTATTGGTCATCAATGTCTTAGCCAGACCTGGGTAATCTTCGAACAGAAGGTTACCGTTGGAAAGAATGTTGATTAGAACATTATCGATAACGTGTGCTTTACCAATAATTACTTTCTGGACTTCGGCAGCGATTGCGCTTGCAATCGAGCCGACGGCTTTCAACTTCTCTTTGTTTTCTGGGCTGGTCTGGTGCTTCGGCTGGGCCGGAGCGGCCGGCGCTACAGGAGCTGCTGGGGCTGGTGCAGGCATTGCGGGTGCTGCTGCTGGCGCTGGTGCTGCTGGCATAGGTGCCGCAGGCATTGGCGCTGCTGGTGCAGGCATTGCAGGTGCTGCTGGGGCCACAGGAGCTGCTGGCGCGGGCGCGGGCGGGGCTGCTGGGGGGGCGGGGGGTTGCATGTCTATTTTCCTCCAATTATCAATTTCCCCAACGTCGTATTTGCGGAATTATCTCCCGCAATTCTTCGTTGGAGTAGGAACGGGCTGAGCTGATGAGCTCAAGCAAGCGCGGGTCTCGGACCATTTGCATGATCTCCGCTGGGGATTTACGCATGAATTCATCACGCGTTAGGTCATTGAACTGTCTTACCTTCGAAAGTAGCGCCTCTCGGGTACGAATTTGATATTGAGATGGATCTAATTTTGTTGGGCGCTCTCTAAATCGAGTTAAGTCAAACACATGACGCCAGTTTTCTTTTTCTGGGACTACCATGATGGCAATCGCAAGCAAAGCAAACAGATTGAGAATAATGAGCCACTTTAGCACGACATCGCTGGTTAGCAAAACAATGGCGCCCATGGCTTCAGTGAATGGAGAGGTAAGGGCACTCGAAATGTGGCGACTCTCGTCAAAGACGACATAGAATTCTGAAGGTGAACGAGTAATCGAAGTTGATAATTCAGGGTTGTCAAATTCCATCATGTCATAAATCAAAGAAGAAAAATATTGGCTATTTCCATTCCACGTGACATCGCCTTGGGCAGAAGAGAGGCCTTCAGGGTCGGTATCCCAACAATTGTGGCCGTTTTCCAAATAGGAGGGAGAGGTGCACTGCAAATATCCCTGTTCTTCAGCTAAGTCGGCATCCCAAAGGTGATTGGCGAGTACGGAGTGGTCTGAAACGAAGACAATTGAACCTGTAACATCAATTTCGCCATAGTCGTTATTCGGCTTGACATCGAGAACACCAGAAACAGGGTAATCGATTCGGATGATTAGTCCTGTCATTCCTTCACCAAGCGTTGGGTTTTGATCACTGTCGATGTTGTTTGGGAATTTAGCAACACGAGCAGAAGTTGATGCGGCAGCGAGGATACTTATTTCGCGTTCTGAATCCGTTTGTTCATCGAGAACTTGAATTGCAGTAGGGCGGTGGAAGAGAACAGGCATTCGACAATTATCGATTTGTGCGAGTGCAATATTCGATTGCGAACAAGGAATTAGTTTTTCGTCACCCATTTCACTGATGTTTTGATTAACACTTGCTGCAGACCAAAGACGGCGATAATCTGCAGGTTGGAGAACCCCTAGGTCATCTTCAACTTCGTAGTATCGCTGGTCATCATACACTGGTGCATCGAAATATTTGACACCGAATTCAGATGCTACAAGTTGAGCATTGGTCGAACTTGCTGCAAGAATGACTTTTCCGCCCTTCTTAGTAACAAAGTCATGGAGTGCAGAGGCCTCAGCAGCATCGAATGGTTTCTCAGGTCCAGCAATGATGAGCATGGTCCTGTGAGGGTCATTCCAATCATTGACCAACATCGGTGTTGACATGGTGTTTGCAATGCTAAAATCATCGGATTCGATAACATTACGCATCTCAGTCAATTGTTGCATAGAATAGTCATCTGCAGCATTATTGTAAGGAGAAAGTACTGTTGTTTTATCCCAACTCACAATGCTGATGACAAGAACTGAAAGGAAAAGCGACGACACAAGGCCAACTTTGAGCCAGGTTTCGATGGAGATTTTTGTTGATTCATCGCCTGCCATATTTGTCCCCCCTTGTGCGCTTGCCGTACTATTGAACAGTATAAACAACCGTCGGAACCTCGCTCCACACTTAATGCTTGTTCATGCGTGATTTGAAGCCACAGGTTAATAGAGGGGGGAAATCGATTATTTCAAAAACAGATAGAAGTCAAAAATAGAAGGAAAATGCCCCAAAAAGTATCACAAAAGCACTATTCAATTCTTTTGTTTCTCACTTCTGCCAAGAGTGGCGAGGCTAAACGCCATTAAGAGTTCAATACCGCCAATCCAAGGCAAAGTATTGGATTCTTGAGAAAGGTGTTCGCTATCATTCGTATCATCCGAGTTTGAAGGAGGCGCGGTGTCATCACCAACTTCAACTGCCATCACCTCAATTTCGAAAGTACTGCTACGAGATGCTTCATCACCTTCTGAAGTAAATGTTAATGTTACTTCACAGACACGGTTTGGTTGGCTTTCTGAGGCTTCAAGACGGAGTGTGACAAAGGTGTCTTTTCCATTCTGAGCATCGGTGGTTTCAACCAAAGTGTTTGCAAGGTCTTCAAGACCAGGCATTGACAAATGAGGACAACTGCGGAATTGTACTGATGCTTGTTTCACTGCATCACGCGCATTTCCACTGTTGACAAGTTGGGCTGAAAATTCAATCCATGAGCCGGCATGCAAAGAGTCGTCAGGCAAGGAAACTTCTGGGCGTAAATCGAAAATCCGAGGTACACTAACATCTCCTTCGAGTTCTTGAGTACTCGCAGAAGTGTCGCCAACTTTTTCTTCGGCTATGATTGTCAAAGTTGAGGTGTTGTCAGGATTATATTCTCGTGCATCGTCATCATCAATAGAAGAAAAGGTGATTGAAAAGGTCTCATTTCCATTGGCAGCAACTGAAAACGTGTCTGGGCCACTGAATGTAAACGGTACCCAACTGTCAAACTCATAGGTCAAATCGAGTTCAAGTTGTGTCATCCGAGTATTTTCAACATAAGCGACGATTTCACCCTCCGCATCCCAATCAATATCCATTTCAACGATGTAAGTTGAATCCATGTCAGTTGCCCAACCGAGAGTCCATGATTGGCCGTCTATCGGGCCTTGAGCATGGACCGGCATACTGCTCATCACAGAGAGACTGAAAAGGACAGTCATCAGTAAAGCCACTGGAGTTCGTTTCATTGTATCTCCTCAATCATTTTCTCGACCGCTCTCTTGGTCAAAACTCGTACCATCGATTTACGATAACGTGGTGGCAATGAAGTGTTGTTCACTGGTTGAACGCTCTTTCGGACACCAGCTGCAAGGGCTTTGATCGAAGAGATTCCATCCCATCCCTCATCGAGCACTGCTGACACTTCTTCTGGATGACAACGCGGAATAGACTCTAGCGCAGTTGTCGCAATTTGAAGGGAGGACACATCACCTGGAATCCAAGAGGCGGCCACTCCCGCTTCAGGGAAATCCCATGAATCGCGAACACGTAATTTTTGGTAGGACCCTGAGCGGCCCGCCGCTTCTTTCGAAAGTGTCACCTTAAGCAAAAATTCGCCATCCTCAAGCACATTTTTCTTCATGCCATCAAGTTGGTAGAATTCTGTAATCGGAATGACTCGTAACCCATTGGGCCCGATAAGGTGCACTTCGGCATCAAGTACCATCAATGTTGGAGCAATGTCTCCTTGGTAGGTTGCTACACACAAAGTGTTTTGATTTGGAATAACACGACATTCAGCCCCAGTACCACAATCTGCCTTGTGGCACCAATCAATTGAGCGACGCCAATCTTCACCTTGATTATACCAGAAACATCGAGTATCTAGACAAATATTGCCACCAAGTGTAGCGTTATGTCGAATCAATGATGAAGCGACTTTTCCCGCAGCCTCGACAATCAAGGGGTGAATTCCATTTTCAGCCGTCAAATCACCAAGTCTTGCCATGCAACCAATCTCATGGAGTGAAAGCGTGTCAACACCTTCAATTCGAGCGAGTGAAATCACATGTGGTTTCGGGTTAATGTGCCATTTATAATTTGGAAGAAGGTCTGTACCTCCTGCTACCCAATCGAATGCTTCGCCTTTTTCGAGCAATTCACCTGCAAGAGTGCATGCTTCTTCGACAGTCGTAGGATTGTGGAGTGTGAACGGTGGCATCAACATTAATTCTCACCATCCATCTGGCGCTGTTCTTTCTTCAACCAAGCACGACCTGCAAGTCCAAGTTCAGCGAGTTGTTCAGGGTCGGGTTCTGTAGCAATGCGCCAACCTTCGACTTGGTCTTCCAATGGTATCGTTGGGTCAAATCCAAACAAAACTCCATTGACATAGGGACTTGTGTCCTCCGTTCTTTGACGTGCTTTGTCACGAATTTTATGTTCTTGTGCTCGAGCAACCAATTTTTGTTGCATAGAACTGAAAGTGAGAGTTGGTGAGGGTAAATCCGTCGGATCGTCGAATTCTGAAGCCTTGAGGGCTTTTTCGATGCCTTTGTACACCACATCGGGTGTGAGTGGGAGGTTTCGCAAACGTATTCCAATCGCATCGTATACAGCGTTAACAACCGCAGGTAGAATTGGAAGCAAGGGGCCTTCGCCAGCCTCTTTCGCACCAAATGGTCCTTCTGGGTCACATGATTCGATGATAATTGGTTCAACATGAGGCATTTCATGAACGGATGGGATTTTGTAATCGAGAAGATTTGCATTTTGCAAATGTCCTGTTCGACCGTAAACCATCTTTTCTGAAAGTACTTGGCCCAGCCCCATATGGCAAGAACCGATGATTTGACCTTTGACTGCTAATGGATTGAGTGCTTTTCCACAATCGTGGGCAGCCCAAACATTGGTACATTGAATAATTCCAGTTTCAACATCAACATCGACTTCAGCAACATAGGCCGAAAAGGAATATGCTGGCGCCAAACCGGCCGCTGCACCTTTGTGAACTCCGCCCATTGGTGGAGAACGGTAGGCGCCACTTGCAATCAATGCACCTTTGTCCTCTTGTGCTTTGTGAAGTGCCTTGAGATATGATACTCCGATTGCTGGGTCGTGTTTGTAATAGATTCGGCGGTCATTCAATATCAAATTATTCGGATGATAACCAAGTATCTCCCAAGCGGCATTGAGTAGTTGTTCACGTATTTCGAGTGCAGCTCGAATCGCAGCATTTGCATTCATGAACGTGACTCGGCTTGAATAAGAGCCCAAATCAACGGGTGATGTATCGCTTTCATGACTTCTAACATGAATCATTTCTATTGGTAGAGCAAGAACTTCTGAAACCACTTGAGCAACTGCAGTTGTCGAACCTTGTCCGATGTCAGCTGCTCCAGTGTGTACAGTCACGCCGCCATCCATGTCAACTTGCATGTGAACCGTTGCGTGCGGAAATCGATTTGGGTCCCAATGAATCGGTAATCCTGAACCAGAAATGAAGAATCCACAACCTATTCCAATGCCTTTACCAAGCGGCATCTTGCGGAATTTTTCATCCCAATTTGAGCCGGTTCGGACTTTTTCAAGTGCCTCTCGCATACCGTTAGAAGTAATTCTAAATCCGCTTATTGTTCGACTATGTGGTGGCAGAAGGTTAGCCAAACGCAAATCAATAGGGTCGACTTGCATCGTTTCTGCCATTTCATCCAATCCGACTTCTACTGCACATCGAGTGTTGACTGCTCCATGGCCACGCATGGCACCTGAAGCAGGTTTGTTTGTCCAAACTCTTGCACCGGTGTAATGGAATGAACCCAGTTCATACGGTGCAGTTGCTAATACTCCATTGTAATATGAAGTAACATGCCCAAAAGATGCAAAACCGCCACCATCGATGAGTGCGTCAATATCAAAACCTGAAATTCGAGCATCTTCATCGGCAGTCATCTTGACTTCGATATGGCTTGGGTGTCGACCTCTGTTAATCCAGTAGACTTCTTCTCTATCGAATGTGATTCGGACTGGCCGACCTGATTTACGCGCCAAAATCGCAGCACACATCTCATGGGGGAACGGGTCCGATTTTCCACCAAAACCGCCGCCGACAAAAGTTCGAATGACATTGATTTGGTGCATAGGTACGTCAAGAACTGTTGAAAGCGCTCTATGGGTATAATGTGGAACTTGCTGAGGAGTGTAGAGTTGTAAACGCCCATTTGGACCCCAATGAGCCACTACAGCATGCGGTTCAGTGAATCCGTGATGGACTCCTGCCATGCTCCATTTGCCATGGGATTCTGCATGTGGTTTTTCGACCAAGGAACGGTCTCCGAATTCTTGGAATACTCGCTTTTGAACATTGGTCTTTGCTAAGTGGTACTTGCCTCGCCAATGAATCGGCTCATCGACATCTTCAAGTCCTTTTTTCGGGTCAAATACTGGTTCAAGAACTTCCCATTCTATGTCAAATAAATTGAGTGCCTCAAGTGCAGTTGCTTCATCAATTGCAGCAACACATGCCACTAAATCGCCAACATGCCGAACTTTCTCGACCGCCATTGCGTGTTCATCTTTCGTCACTGGAAGAACTCCAAAACGATGAGGGGAATCTGCACCTGTGGCAACTGCTAGAACACCGGGAAGGGCTTCAACTCGAGATGTATCAATCGATTTTATTTTGGCATAATGGTGAGGGGAACGAAGAATCTTGCCTATCACTTCATTTGGCAAGCGTACATCATCTCCATACCATGCTTGACCAGTAACTTTCGCATTTGAATCTACCAAAGGCATCTCTTTTCCAACACTGGTTCCAGTTCGTACTCGGTCGTGGATGTGAGAGCCTGCAGGTTGCGGTTCTTTTCCACCTACCGATTCAGGAATAAAATCAAGATCCCGGGTCGCCATCTTTGGTTTGGAGCCGCCAGAGCCGGGAGGGGGGAATGCTTGCTTTCCTGCTACACGCTTACCATCTTTACGAGTCGTGTGGCCGGAGCCACCGGGTTGTTGACGGTATCCTCCTGACATGAAAATCACCGTGCGTGGCCAGGAGGCATGTTTGGTTCGTCAGGCCCGTCTGGATGAGGGTCGGGGTGAGCATCACTTGCTGGTGCTGCTGCAGCGACTTCACCACGGTGTATCGCAGCTGCTCCTTGAATAGATTCGATGATTTGTTGATATCCTGTACAACGGCAAAGATTTCCTTCGATTGCGCAAGCAATTTCTTTGTCGGTTGGTGTGTCATTTTCATTCAACAACGCTTGAGCGGTAATCAGGAAGCCAGGCGTGCAAAAACCACACTGAGAGCCACCATACTCCGCAAAACACGATTGGATAGGTGCTAAATGCGCACCGTCTGCTAAACCTTCAACCGTAGTTATTTCAGCACCTTCAAATTGGCCAGCCAAGCATAAACATGAGAGGCGCGGGGTTCCATCTACCATAACTGTGCAACAACCACATGTGCCCAAATCACATCCACGTTTTACACCGAGTGTTCCGACCTTATCGCGAAGTACATCAAGAAGAATTGCATTGGAAGCAACGAGGGTTTCCACAGGAGTTCCATTCACTTCAGCAGACCAAATATTCTTGTCAGGAGCGGGAATCATTTCGATGTGTTCGCTGCCTACCATAATCAGTCGCCAAAGGCGACGTGGTGGAGCCCGCATATCAACATAGGGTATGCACTTCGTTGAGAGTGTATCAAGTCTTAAATGGTATCAAAGCGCAGTCGGTTTTCTTTTTTTCACCGAGACAACATCATCTTTGCCTGCAGGAGGGTCTACCCAATCTTCATCACCAGGCAAAATTAGCCCCTCACCTAAACCAACTAAACGCCCAGCAAGTTGCCTTTGATTGGTAACTAATTCATCCCAATTATATTCTTCAACTTTCCATGCTTTCCATCGTCGGATTTGACGCGATTTGATAATTAATCGAGCGTACAATTTCATATGGAGTTTTGCTGAAGTAGGCCACCATAAAAACAGAATACTGAATACCAATAGGGGGGGTAAATTCGTTAACAAAGCCAGCAACCAATGCATCTGTAATATTTCGTTAACTGGGCTGGCTTCAACAAGTAATAGCCATGTAACTGCCCCCGATATTATTATCCACCAAAGTGGGAAAAAAACCACTGCAGTAATTACTTTCAGAGTACCAATAATCGATTGTTCTGCACCTTTCTTTTTCATTATTTTAATCGCAAGTGCATTTCCGCGATATGGGGCTAGATTTCCAATGACTGCGCTCCATGTGATTAGCCCTAACATCCAAACTGCAGCCCATGCCCATGATATGAACAATCTCGCTGACGCAGCTCTTGTAAGACGCTCAGGGCGAGCATCAACATCTAGTGGCACTAAATTTCGTTGTTCTAACTCCTCAAAATGATTTTCACAATCTTCGACTAACTGTGCGGTCAAAGTGGGTTTATTTTTAGCCAGATATTCCCAGCCGGCTCGAATACGGCGAGCGCCCATGACCGATTCAGCATAGGTTGGTTTGACTAATTTTCCACCTGTTTGGCGGATTTTTTCGGCATAAGCCAAACTTCTACCTTTCCAAATGAGCGTTCTTTCTCGCCATGTGGTTTTTGAGAGACTTGCTCGTTTTAATTCTGTTCCAATAGAGTCGGTGACCGAAGAAACCCATTCTCTGTCAAGTAAGTCTTGTTCCTCTTCATTGGATGTCGATTCAGGAATATCTTGAAACTCCATTACTCGTTCAACGATGACCGCAGCACGCTCTCGAAATGTTTGCGATTCTGAATAGTGGAGGCCGATAGGAACCAAATGAGGCTCTGGCTTTCCTTCCAGTAATGCTTTTCGACGTGCTGCAAGGAGGATGCGAGCAGCACCAGAACGTGCGCGTTTGACAGAAGAATCTGTGTGCGTTGTTCCTTCAGGGAAGATAATCAATCGACCGCCATCTGCAACAACTGAAGCCACGTTGTCTAATTGTTGCTTATTTCGAGTTTTAGAACCCGTCTGGTCAGTACTGTCTTGAGCACGCTCGATTGGAACAGCACCCGCACTCCGTATTAACTTCCCCAAAATTGGAATTTTAAACAGTGTATGTTTGGCAATCATCGAAAGTTTACCCGGTAATGATGCATGCATGAGCATCGGGTCAATCAGCCCACTTGGATGCCAAGAAATGAAAATTACGCCGCCTTCGTGTGGAATGTTTTCATCATCGACAATATTGATTTCTCGAAACCAAATACTGACCAAAGATCTAGAAACACGACGAAGAAAACGATACACGCGATTCATGCGTGGATGACCTTTTCCTGTGGGGTCTTTCGGCCAGCGCATGGATAAAGCACAGCGTTCTAACTTTTGAGTTCATCTCCGGTAATCAATGCCAATTGGTCTTTTTTAGAACACTGATTGCATACCCAATTATTGCGAGGGTCATTTCGTATCTTGGTCACGCAAGGTATTGAAATCAATTCCCGCAAGCGTTCCTTCTTCTTTGTTCGAAATAATATTGACAACAAAAAGGACGATGATAAAGAGAATTACAAAGATACCTATCGCCATGACCACCGAAGTACTAGACATTCCGCTGGTTGCTATTTTTGTATCGAATGCGGAATCGGTATCCATTAGCATTATGTTCGCTGAAATCAATGGAGATGAAGTGTGACCTCCTGAGTCATTTGCTTTGATTCCACGTAGAGAAATGGTATGATTCCCTTCAAGGTCGATACCTGGTAAGTGCTCGAGTTGGTGAATGATATCAATGGCTGTCAAAGTTCCACTGCTATCGCCATGGTCAAAACTGTGAATGTTCGACCAATCATCACGCAAGTGGTTGCTACGCCATTGAACTGTATCGACATTACCCATCGCAGAAAAATCCAAAACGTCATCTGGGAACATATGGATTCTATTATCTTGACCGTTTTCAGTTGTAAAAATAATTTCTAATGATGTATCGAAGGCATAATCGCGTTCCGCTGCTTCGTAAACAGCATCCAGAGCACGAACTTCGCCGTGACCGTAGACATTGTTTTGACGATTCTTTGGAATCATATCTTCCACACAGGGTTCGTTTGCCAACATGTATTCACATCGACGATAAGTTGCTGTTTCTTGCATAATATTTCTAATATCGAACGGCGAAAGGTCTGGATTGGCTTGATACATTAGGGCAGCAACTCCTGCAGCACCTGGTGTGGCCATTGAAGTTCCCGACATGTCTGTGTATTGGTCTCCAGTGTTGAAAGCGACTGACATCACATTACTGCCAACATAAGCAATGTTTGGTTTGACTCGCCCTTCTTCGGTTGGACCTTGGCTCGAATAGACTGCGATAGCGGAGTTCTTGTCGAGCGCACCCACAGTAATAGCGTCTTCAGCAGAACCTGGTGTTCCGATTTGAGCAGAAACAGCGTTATTACCTGCAGCGATGAATATAGCGACACCAGCAGCCATCATTTCATTGGCGTAGCGGTTAACGCTGTCTTCTTCCGAAGATGTCCATTCAATCGCACCTGGCCCTCCAAGGCTCATCGATGCTGCTCGAATATTGAATTTGTAGCGATTCTCAACAGTCCATTCCATTCCAGCCATCACTGTGGCAAAAGAACCCGAGCCGCCTGCATCAAGAACTTTGACGCCAACAAGGAATGCTTGTGGTGCCATACCGACGTGGTCATAATTTGGCGCCCCAGTTCCTGCTGTTGTTCCAGCGCAATGGGAACCGTGCCCTTGGTCATCGTATGGGAAAACTTCAGTACCATTTACAAGACTTGGATTATTGACTGGGTCGTAGAATGCTATGACTTTGGGGTCGTTGGTTGAATTATCATCATCCAAATCATCAAGACTTGCGTGAGCACCATCGATTCCTGTGTCGATGATGGCGACGGCAGAACCTGCTCCGTCGTATCCAGTCTCCGCCCACACTGTATCGACGCCATGGAGCACGGCCGAGTCGCCATTGGCAGTGGATAGTATTCCATCTAGTTCGAGCATGACAACGCCCGGAAGTGTTGTTGCATCGAGAATGTGATTGACAGGCACTCGGCCTGCTAATGCATCAATTCCTTCGAGAGTCCATTGATATTGGAAATCAATTTCACGCTCAAGTAGAGCGATTTCAACTTCTCCGGGAGTATGGTCAAAATCTATAATTAGTGGCAGTGTGTTGTCTTCATCGAGGAAATATGGGCTGTCTTTATGGACTTCAATCATGTCACCGATGCCGTTTCCATTTCGGTCAACAGTAGTTTCAACCCACCAACCTTCATCAGGTTGTTTTGAGGATTCAGACACAGGTACTGCCATCACTAATGTGGGCAATACCATGATACTCAAACAGAGGAAAGTGATTGCTTTACGGGTTATCATCATTTCTTCACCAGCAAGTCCAAAACGCATCAACATTTGAACCCATTGAAATATAGTTCAGCAGTATTGAAAGAAAACAATAGTGATGAAGATGGACGAAAATATCCCATGAACGGGTCAATAATTAAAGCCTCTTTGCAAATAGTAACTTTGATTGATATGGCCGCTCCAAGACGTTCCGCACCACGGAGAATGAATGTACAGACTCAAGGATTGTTAGCGAAAGCCAATATTCCAACTACAACTGATTCCATTTTTACCGATTCGAAACCTACCGAACAGCCCATGGTTATTCGAGCACCAGGAGACCCCATTTCCAATTCTAATCGCGCGATGATGAAATTTTCACAACTAATCATGATGTGCATTGCTTTAGCAGCCATATGGGGGGGATTATTCCAAATTGCATTTGCAGATGATGCTACCAATTCGGATTTCTTAATACTGTTTTTAGGTGGTTTGTTATCCGCTGGTATTGCAATTGGATGGATTGAGGCTCAAAGTAAAAAGAATGACCATGTGTTGTATGAAGTCCAAGATTATATGCTCGGAATTGGATTCTTTTTTGCGACAGTGGGTACTATTTGGGGTTCACGATGGGTGATTGGTTTTGTTACTGGAGAAGGCTGGACTGAACTGTTTGGTTCTGCTGCTGAGTTCAATGCAAAAGGGTGGATTGATGGAGATACTGGAATATGGGTTGACTGGCATCCAAATGCAAAGGCAATCTACGTCCAAACTGCAGCTATGCTTGCCTTGATTTTTGCTGAAATTCAACTCTTAAAACGCTTCAAAGGTGCCACGGGTTTTGGACGTGCAGTCGCCGCCTATGCCCCGATATTGGTATTACTTGCAGCAGGCATGGGCCCTTGGATGAAATGGACGGACAACATCATTTCCTATGAGATGGGTCTTTCCCTTATTCTCCTGTGTTTTGCAGCCATGGAAATGGCGTTACGCTCCAATAAAGCCCTCAATTTTGTTGTTGTAGCCGTTGTTTCTGGATTTATCCCAATTATCTTTGAAGTATTCAACACCAATGCTGAATCGAACGGGGCAGGAGGGGCAATTTCTCTCCTCATATTCATTATTGCCATACAGGGCTATTATGCCTCTCGACAAGAACTGCGTTCAGAATTAATTCAAAAAGCGTCAATTGTGCTGGTTGGAGAAATCGTATTTGCGATGTATATTGCCCGTATTGAAAACTTAAATCTACATCTTGGGCCGATAAAGTCAACTGAGTTGGGTATTGAAAATATCTTTGGGTTAAGTGTCGCTCTATGGGTCGCAGTCTTGATATTTTATTTCCCCGCAGTACAACAACGTAGAGTGCCATGGATGCCGATAGGCTTGGCTGCAGCCCTCGTGATGTTGCCAAATGATGGCAGTATGGTACCTTGGGCTATCACTCTCTTAATGGTGCCATACATGTTGTTTATCGCTAAAGCGACACGGCGTTGGGTCGCAGATTACACATTTAGTGCGTTAGCACTTGCTTACTTTTTCACCGATTTATTTGCCAATTTCAACAATACCCCTCTTTCCGAAACTTTTGGATTTGATGGCATGCAGGTCATCATTCCTATTGCCCTATTCTGTATTTCTGAATTCGCTAGACAAAACGACAAAATCTCGCCTTGGACCCACTTAGTTATGCTTGGGTCACTTGTTCTATCTAGGACCATTCTTCAGGCAGAAGATTGGTTCATGCCATGGATTTTCATCGCATACATGTTATATCTTTCTCGAAGTACATTTAGCCGTCTCTCCATGGAAAGTCCTTGGGAGGAAAAAATGCAAGCAACCCTTGTGTCAGTCATTGCCTTTGTTTCAATGACTATACTCGCCCTCCTAGACCGTATCGAGGTACCTGCATCTTTGGAACAAATACCACTCCCTGAATATTTTAACTATCAAATCTTCATAATTGGAGCATTAGGATATTGGGCACTCTATGCATCTCGTGAGATTGAATTAGATTTGGGTCTACTATTCAATTGGACAAAACGATTTGCCATAAGTGCACCATTATATGACCCTGAAACTAATTCTTGGAATGTTGCAAACGCTGGAGAGGTCTCCGAAAGGGAGGACTGGGTCGAAAAGAATAGTTGGAGCCAATTGACTCGTATTTCACTTCTTATTCCGTTTTTCATGATGAGTTTCAGCCTCATTACTATGGTTAATCCATGGGGAAATGAATTTGACTGGGATGGTGCTGAATCGTTGATAACCTATCCATGGGCTTTGCTCCTTCTTTTTCCAATAATTGGACTGGTTCTTGAAATAAAAAATATGGAAATTATATCCTCTGTCGTTCGTTCCGCCGGAGTTTGGGTCTTGTTCACAATCGCTCTGCCACTAAGTGTGAGTTTCAATATTCTTCGAAGTGAAATGCAATTTTTAGAAGAATATCAAGATACTACATGGGTTCCTATCCCAATTATGTATGATATTATCCTCCTAAGTGCGCCACTTTACGTCAACTGGCTTATCACGAAACGCGGGATCGATGAAGACCACCTCTCGGTCAACGCTGATGCTTGGGCAATGCTTGGACTCTTAGGTTTAGCTTGCCTTGACACATCAGGTGGATTATTGATTATCTCGATGTTAGGTTTGGTCACTGTACGATGTGTCAAACATCGCCATGTTTGGCCATTGATGCTCTCCCCAATTGCCTTATTCATTGTCAATTCTCATTGGCTAGATTCGGCAGGAATTGCGAGATATATTATTGAAATGACCAATCCTTCAACCTATGACTTTGCAGAATATGGATTCCTTTCCCTTACACAGCTGGGCGGTATTTTCATTACTCTTCAAATGGTATATGTTCTTATTATGGATAACAAATATGTCCAACAAAGTGAAAATGGACGTGAACCAATGCCTTGGTTTGGTGTTTGGGGATGGGCTCTTGTCGGCGTGATTAGTGCAAGTTCAAGCGTTGGTTGGATTCCAGCCATATTGTTTGCCTACCTCATCATCAATTCTTGGATGAGTGGAAAACTCGAAACCATCGTTGCCCTCCACATTGGATTCATGTTTAGTCTTTTGATTGGAATGGGTTATGAAGAAATATTCGATGAGTTTTCTATGGCATTTTCATGGAGTGCTTTGCTTACAGCATGTTCAGCCCTCACATTTACCTTAATGGACGGCAAAGATTTGCTTTTCAAGTATGCTTCAAAAGAAAACGAGAATGAATTGGAACAAGAGAAAAAGGAGGTAATTGTCAATACGCTCTACATTACCACATATGTATTCTTCATTCTCAGCTTTGAGGCATTACTGGGATTAGGAACACTGGCTGGTGCGGTTTTACTTACGCGTGATATTATTACCAAAGGCTATGCAAATGCGTTATTCTTTGTGCCAGCAATTCATGCAATTGCACTAGCAAATCTCATTATACAGTTGGATATAGATTCAATTCCAATCGGCATTCCAATAGGGTTATTCCTGTTGATAGAAGGAATAAGCATATCCTGGCTCTCTTTACAAAACGACAAAATGTATGAGTTCAAATTCTTTGATTGGAACAACGATGAAGAATTCCTCGATTTCCTTGACAGATTAGGAATGGCAGGTGTCTTGAGTGCGCTTGCTGGTATATTCTTCACCTTTGGTGAACTCGATCAATGGTCTCTTGCTTGGATGCTCACCACTGTAGTTCTTATCGCAATTGGCATCCAGGGTTATGCACCAGAGCATGAAGCAAGATGGAGACGCATTTTCGGTGGCTACGGTTCAATTCTATCCTTTGTGGCCTTCAGCATAGATATTGACAGCACAACGATGCAAGCACTTTCATTTGTTGGTGTCGGTTTGATTGCATTGGGTTGGGGATTCCTAACAATGCAAAGGTTAGACGATGATGATGGAATTTATGAAGTGCCGGAAGGTCAACATCAAGTACCTCAAGCAACTGTTCAACAAACCTCTTTATTGGCTAAAATTCCTGAACCTGTTCTTGAAGAGGTTCCCGAAGTTGTTGAAGAAGACGAAGAGGTTCCCGAAGTTGTTGAAGAAGACGAAGAGGTTCCCGAAGTTGTTGAAGAAGACGAAGAGGTTCCCGAAGTTGTTGAAGAAGTATCCATTCCAATGCCAGAAACAATTTCAACCACGCAAGGATTTGAAATCAGACTCCCTCCAGGGAAACTAGAAGCGATTTTGAAGTCGATAGCAATGACGCCACATGAAGGTTACAAACCTGTAGTCGGATTGAATTCAAATGGCCAAATAGTCATCGACTGGGTCAGTATTTGATTTAATTCAAACGGCGCTCAACACCTTCTGTATTCACCAAATACCGCTCGCCGAATACATCTGGTGTAGAGGGATAAGCATTCCAATACGCTTCTCGCATTTCTTGATTGGCATCCATACAAACCACAACATCACTCGGCCTTTGGCCAAGTTCTGATGTTTGATTGAGATGGGCAATCATCGGTTCAATATTGGAAAGATTTACCAATCCCCAACCAGTTTGTGTGCAAGGAGCTACTGGAGAAATCGGCATTGTTCCTGATGTTGGGTCCCATCCCATTTCGGGATACCATGCCGAGCGGTTGAGTGCCTCGCGAACATCAGCATTTGAAATTATGAAGGAGTTCCCATCACTGTCTGTTCCGTTAACCAACATCCCTTGACGCAAATCAGGAGATGCACCTGCGCCATAGTCATTAAATTCAAAACGTAAAGATTCCAAAACAAAGGAAAGAATGCCCGCAGTCCTAGGTGTAGCAAATGAGGTCCCAGATGTTTCATGGTAACCATCAATATCATCGTGGTTAGGGAGGTATTGCGTCCAATCCGCAGATATATCTGGGTAAGAACCAGACATGATTTCTTTTTGGTCATCACCTTCTTCAGCATATCCTGCAATACCAATCGACCAAGGAGGCCCAGCAGTAGAATCTTGTATGGCTGGTGAAGGGCTATTATCGGCAGCACCAGTATGCATTTTCCCTTGCTCAACGACCGCAATTTCAGTTCCTCGTTCAATACCGGAAACTGGCACCGAGCCCGGCGCTCCAAAAGATGTCGTGATGACATCGACAAGAGGTTGATTGGCTGCAGCAAGAACTGCTTCGGTACTAAACCCTTCGACAAAAAAGATGACTGCTTGGGGGTTTGCATTCAGAACAGCCCCTGTTACCGCAGAACCGTGCCCATCACTTGGGTCATCCAAAATCAAAATATCACTGTCGCCATCTGGTGATGTGCCAATGATTTTTGTTCCAGGGAAGTAAACGATGTCACTAGCCGTCAAGGAGTTCCAACATGACTCTTTGTCAGTATCATAACGTTCCTGCCAAGTTCCATCGAAAGTCAACTCGCAAATTTTGTTCACGCCAAGTTCATCTAACAACCAAGATGGATAGGTGTCATTGGTTCTAAAGTGGTCGTGATAGACGTTGATTCCTGTGTCAACTGGGGCAACAACTGAAAAGGCTCGCCAGCCATCGTTTTCAATCGTTTCTTGCCCCGGTGATTGAGGTGATGAGTCGCCGGTTAACGCTAGAGCAAAGAATGAAAATATCAGCAAAAAAGTGAGGATTCCTACTGCAATAAGGGCTCTCGGTTCCATTACAAACGCGGCATCCAAAGGTGCTAGAATCACCTCGGAATCAGCCTCATCCGCCATAGTCGCCCCTCCAAAGAGGACTTCATAACCCTACGCCCAATTGAAAAACCCCCACCTCTTGGCGAAAACATGGGTGAAAGTAACGAACGCTTGGTTTGGATTGACCTTGAAATGACTGGATTGGATATAACAAGAGAATCAATCATTGAAATTGCAACCGTTGTTACCGATGGTGAACTCAACATCCTTGCCACTGGGCCGAATCTCGCTGTATCCGTGTCTGAAGAACTCTTAGCAGGCATGGATGAATGGAATACCTCTCATCATACAGCAAGCGGATTGGTTGAACGTGTTCGAACTGCAAGTGTTTCGTGTCAACAAGCAGAAACCGAAACTTTGGATTTTCTCAAAGAATGGGTGCCTCATGGCTCTGCTCCATTGTGCGGGAACAGTGTATGGAATGACAAAAAATTCATGGAAAAGGAAATGCCACTTCTTGTTGATTTCCTGCATTATCGAATGATAGATGTTTCGACAGTCAAAGAATTATCTCGGAGATGGTATCCTGAAGCCGGCCGATACGAAAAGAAAGGTGCTCACTTAGCATTGGATGATATTCTTGAATCAATTGAAGAACTACGCTATTTTAGAGAACGGATTTTCTTACAAAAGTAATCATGTTCGCCAAGTAGGTGCATCTGCATCGACTCCTTTGTATGAAGCCATGATTTGAGCAACTACTGCAATGGCTATTTCTTCGGGTGACTCAGCACCAATATTCAATCCAATAGGGCAAAGAACTGCATCTAATATCGACTGTCCAATTCCCTGCTCTAGACATGTTTTTTCAAAAGCTTGCCATTTTGAACGACTACCAATTACACCAATACGAGGGCCTTGTTGTCCATCTGGGATGATATTTTCTTCATCAAAGAGATGGAGAAGGCCTAGCAAACGTTCTTGATCCTCGCCCCAATCATGTCCGAGAAGTAATACATCTGAAAATCGACGAAGAGTCTCGATACTTTCTGCTTGAAGAAAGTCGGAAACAGAAATGGATGACAGTTGTTCAGCATTTGGGTACATTTTGGCTGAAGAATATTCAGTTCGAGTATCATGAACAGAATGATGCCATCCCAAAGCATCCAATGTTTTCACAATTGCTTGACCGCAATGACCTCCTCCCATCAATAGCACATGTGGCATTGGAATCATCACCTCAATTGCAAGCGTTACTTGACCGCCGCATAGTGAATCAAGCGGTGTTACTTGATAGCCCTTCGCCCCTTTGTTCAAGCCATATCGTAAAACTTCTCCAAATGGATGAAATTGAGTTGTTAGATGTTCTCTGCACCGTTGAAGTACTTGCATTTCCAAACCAGCGCCACCGACAGTTCCGAACCATTGTTCATCAGAAGCCATAGCCAAGCGGGCACCAACTTTACCTGGAACGCTTCCTGTTGTTTCAACAACGCTGGCAAGAACGACTCGATGACCCAATACAAGACGGGAAAGGGCCCAAGCCATCACCGTCGCAGTCATGTCCACCGCTCGAGGCGGTGACACATACCCTTTGCCCTATGAGTTTCAGCCTGTTTACAACAAAGAGGTTTCATGTATTTTCAAGAGTTCCAAATCTTTGGGATGATCAATATTCAATCCAAGAAGAGGAGCATTAACATTTACTTCATCGAAAGAAATCAATTCGCGCAATGATGTATTAGGCGGTGCTGCAAGAACCGTTTGAATCGCATCATGTTCCAAGAGCAAGGGGTGGCCTCGTCGACCGTTTGATGAAAGGGTGGAACTTGTTTTAGCCAATAGAAGCTTTTTGATATGCTCTATTGCCCATCCTGGGCGATCAACAGGGGCGATGATAACTCGTTTTGGCATTCGCCCCTTATCACCGGCTAGAGACATTATGCCGCATTGAATACTTCCGGTTCTTCCTTCTTCAGGTGCGGAGTTCACAATCACGGTTGAACCAAGAGTCGCTTGCATTATTTGAACTGAATGTTCAGTTCGAGTGACGATGAGGACTGGTGAACAACCTGCTTTTACTAATTTTTGATAGGCAATTCCAACTAAGGTTGAGTCACCGACTTCAACTAATGATTTCGGTTGCCCAAGTCGCTGACTGGCTCCCGCGGCAAGAATCACAGCGGGGCAAAGTTTGGCCATATTCCCAATTCAAAGTCACAGGTTTTGTTCTTTGCTCTTGATATATACTCGATTTGCTCGGTGCGTATGTCGAAAGGAAATTACCGTATGTCAGAGCCCGAACTACGTTCTGTTGGGATGTTGCAGTCGGTTGTAAAAGAAAATTCAAATGTCGAAATTGTAATTTTGACCCATGAGTACATCAAAGTTCGAGTTCAAGGTGAGTCAAACAGATGGTACCAAATCGAATCTCGATACCAAGGTGAGGACATTGATATCTTTATTTCCCAACAACCAGAATGGTCACTTTCGGTAACAGCTGCAAGGTGGCAAAACGATGTTATTTCTGAGAACAAGTATTCTGTAGACCTTTGTTTACACCCCAAAAATCAGCAATTGCCAATCGGTGACCGAATCGTTTCGCTTGTATTAGCATTGTACAATGATATCAAAACTGCACTGGAAATTCCTATGCTTGCTCAATTCATCGTCTGTAAACGTGAGATGCTGAAAGAGATTGTTATCTTTCAAGACACCATGATTGTCACTCAAGAAATGGTCATGGAAGACCATTGGCCTTTCGAAGAGGATATAGATGAACAAGAAGAGACGGATGATGAGGAAGAAATGGAGATGTATGAGGCCTTTGAAAGAGATATCTTTGGTGTTTCATCCAACGAAATGGCAGCCCTTCATAAATCATGGGAGGACGAAATTATTGAGATTAGTGAATCGCAAAAGCGAGAAATCGAAGATGATTTTGAAAGGCAAGAACGAGAGAAACAGGAAGTTATCGATTTCTGGGAAGGAATGTCCGATAAACTGCTTGATAAGTAATTACAAATCCTTGGTAATCTCTCGCCCAATTATCATTCGCTGAACTTGTGAAGACCCTTCATAGATTTGCATGACCTTTGCTGCTCGCATTAGGCGGGCGACTGGATACTCTTCGGAATAGCCATATCCACCATAGACTTGCACAGCATCGGTAGAAACTTCCATGGCAGTATCTGCAGCAAATCTCTTTGCATGGGCTGCGGATTCAGTATTTTGAAGACCTGCATCTGAATCTGCTGCTGACCTCCATGTCAGCAATCTTGAAGCTTCGATTTTAGTTTTCATATCAGCCAACATAAATTGGATGGCTTGATGACGATGAAGGGGTTTTCCAAAAGTTGACCTCTCGCCAGAATATTGTAGCGCGTGCTCGTAGGCTGCACGAGCAAGTCCCGTTGCATGCGCAGCAATGTTAGGCCGGCTCATGTCGAAGGCTTTCATAGCGTTCATCCACCCGCCGGATTCTGAACCGCCGATCAATTGGTCTGCAGAAACACGAACATCGTCAAACTGAATTGAACGGGTATCAGAACAACGTTGTCCCATATTGGTTTCCTTCTTACCAAGTGAGAAACCTTCAGCATCTTTCTCGACAATGAAACCTGACATACCTTTGTATCCAGCATCCACATCTGTTTTTGCTAAAACAAAGAAGAAATCAGCATATCCTGCTCCAGTAATCCACATTTTGGAGCCATTGATGATATATTCATCTCCATCACGGATTGCGCTTGTTTTACACGCTGCAACATCAGAACCAGCACCTGGCTCGGTTACGGCATAAGAAGCCAATGCCCCGTCTTCTGCGACCATTCGGAGCCATTTCTGCTTTTGTTCCTCGGTTGCGCCAGTGATAATTGGAGCACATGCAAGTGAAGTTGCATACGCAGCAGTTGCAAAACCTGGGTCTCCCCAAGCCAATTCTTCATTGACAAGTACTTCTTCCATTGAACCTAGGCCCGGACCTCCATAGTCCTCAGAAATATGAAGATTAAGCAATCCCATTTCATGGGCTGCTCGTATTGCTTCTTTGGGATAAACTGATTCTGTATCCCAGTGTTCAGCATTTGGTCGAATTTCATCAACTGCAAATTCATGGGCAAGTTCCCTCAACATCTCCTGCATTTCGTCGAGTTGGAAGTTCACCATGAAGAAGGCGAAGAAGTCGCCCCTTATCTCTTCATTGTTCTTAGAAGGTCAACCATGAACGATTGTATGCCTCAAGTAGCAGAATGAAGATGATGTATAAGAGAATCAATGTATATCCCTCCCATTTCTTGAATTCATATGAGGTTCTCATCATCAATAAGGCCACAAAGCATCCTAGAATAGTAAATGGAATGATGATGTAAACAATCAGTTCATACCCTGCATCTGATATAGCCAGGGGATGGACTAATCCTGCCAAACCAATAGAAAGTAAAGGGTCGGTGATATTGGAACCAATTAGTGTTCCAATGGCAACGCCTTGGCTGCGTTTTGCCGCCATCAAGGCGATAGTGAGCTCCGGTAAAGAAGTTCCAATACCAGAAACTGTTGTTCCAACAATAGCATGAGGAACATTAAGTTCAATCGCAATAATTCGTGCATATTCAACCAAATGGTGGGCTGCAAAAACAGCAAATGCAAGCCCGAATACAACCATAATGATATACGCTGCAACGCTCCAACTAGAGCCGCGAACACCAACTTCTTCTTCGGGATCTTCTTCCTGCTGTATGACCTTTCGGTGCATCAATAACCAAGAGATATAGACGATATACAAAGTCACTAAGATTCCGGATTCCCAGCGTTGTAATGTGTGTTCAGTGAGCAAGAAAAATGTTAGAATGAGAACGGATAGTAGCATAATAAGACCATCGCGCTTCAACCATGATTCTCGTATTTTGAGACCCTTGTTGACCACGACGATACCTAAAATTAGGGTGATTTGAACAAAGATTGAACCAAGAATCCCCCCGATTGCAAAATCAGCCACTTCAGGCTTCAATGCCACATCTGCGGCAGCGGTGGTCGTAACCAAAATTTCAGGTAATGAAGTTCCAATGGATACTATTGTCAATCCAATGACGACTTCTGGTAAACCACCTCGCCGAGCAAGTCCCTTTGCCCCTTCAATGAAAAAATCAGCAGAATAAATCAGTAGCCCAAGGGCTAAACAAGCGATAATGAAAGTAATGGCAAAACTATCATATCCCGCTTCTGAGGAAAGAAAACGAACCGCAATAATTCCAAGGAACAAAGACCCGGTGGTTACAAGTGTTTGAAAATGGAGAAGTTGAGCGATTCCCATCACTTTTTCCTCGGACCCCATGGGATTAACCAACAATTGTTCCTTATTCATGCTTACCTCTTACTTCTCAATGAGAGTGTGTGTTTCGCAAAGAACATAACACGATGGCGAAACGACGAATCATGTGGCGGAGAGGGATGGCCGAATTCTTCGGAACTGCCCTCTTGGTCGGTGTAGGTTGTGGCAGTATCGCCTTGGGTGCATCAGACATTGTTGTTTCAATATCATTTGGAATTGCTGTGACGGTTGCCATCTTGATATTTCACCCAATAAGTGGAGCACATATCAATCCAGCCGTTTCTCTTGCCTTTTTCAGGAGTGGACACCTTGAAAAAGAGGCTTTAATTCCTTATATTATTGCTCAAATAAGTGGGGCAACAGTTGCAGCATATATCCTTCACGGCGTTGGACCAACTCAAATTATTGAAGATGTTTCATTACCCGCGGCTGGACTCATTGAGATATTCATAACTTTTTCACTTATGGCAAGTATATATTGGATTGTATTGCGTTCTCAAACGCATATCTCTATTGCTGTTTTTGTCGGTTTTGTTGTTGCACTTCTGGCATTTTTGTTTGGACCTATTACCGGTGCATCAATGAATCCTGCTCGAACATTTGGCCCCAATTTAATCTCTGGAGAGGTTGCAAGTATTCCGTTCTATAGTTTTACCACTGCATTTGGTGCTTGCATTGCAGCAGAAATTTTTGTTCGAATGAAACTTGGAAATACCAATGATAAGTCTCAAGATTGAACTGTTAGGCGCAAAACTTTGACAACGTGTTCAAGTGATGGAATTGTGAAATTTTCAAGTGGTGGCGAAAATGGAACAGGAGTGTCCAAAGCACCGATGACAAGTGGTGCTGCTTCAAGTGAATAGAAGGTTGATTCCAAAATCCGACTTTGAATACTATGGCCTAATCCACCACACCATTGTCCTTCTTGTAAGATTACCAAACGACCAGTTCGCTGAACCGATTCAATGCAGGTTTGAGCGTCAAATGGAAGCAATGTTCGCAGATCTACTATTTCGACTTCAATATCTTCAGAGACAAGTTGTTCAGCAGCCTGTTGGGCGACATGAAGCATTGAGCCCCATGTCACCAAAGTCACATCACGACCTCCGCGCACTACAGCTGCCTTTCCTAGTTTGTACCGTTCACCATTGGCAATGGCTTGCTTGACTGATTCAGTATCAACCACTTGGTTGATGTTTTGGCCCCAACCGGTCAATCCTCCACGCAGGCCATACAAACCAATGTGCTCTAAAAATAAGACAGGGTCATTCAATTCTGCACCTTCCATCATGAGGTCGTAGGCATCTTGAGGTGTGCCTGCGGCTACAACGACCAATCCGGGGTCATTAGCAAACCAGGATTCAATCATGTTTGCATGGAACGGACCTGAGCGGGTATGTCCACCTAATGGAATACGAACTGTCATTGGGCAATCAGCACCCCAGCGCCAACGAAGCATCGCAGCATTATTGACTAAAGCATTGAATCCAAGTGCAGCAAATCCGCCAAATTGAATCTCTACCATTGGGCGCATTCCTGAAAGAGCAGTACCAACGCCTGTGTGAACGATTGCTGCTTCACATAATGGCATATCAATGAGTTTGTCAGAATGTCCTGCATTCTTTAATGCCATATTCATCCCAAAGGCACCTGCTACTTCCATGTCTTCACCAATAAAAATACAATCATCTCCATGACGTGTTGCGATATCTACCATCGCTTGTTGTATTGCACGAGCATATGTCCATCCACCTTTTTCGGCATAAGTGAGGATTGATTCACCGACCTCGAGCAAAGAATCGAACACTTCTACTTCTTGGCTTCGTGACAAACGTGTTAATCGTTGTTCATGGGTTTCTGCATCGTTCAGTAGTGTCACCCCTTTGGTCACGGTTTCAGGTTCCGGCCATGCCATCTGCTCAATTGCTTCTCGAGCAGTTTCGATGTCCTGTTGCTCTTGAGCCTCCATTTCAAGTAGTGATGTTTCTTCAAGGCCTAGGTCCAGAAGCAATTGACGGTGAGTTGGCAAAGGGTCTTTTGCTTCCCAGTATGCAAGTAAATCCCGATCTACATATCCTGGAGGAGTTCCGGATTCATTTCCAAGATACAAGTCATCGTGATGGTGTGCATGGCCACATCCACGCATCGTTTCAACATGGATGAGTGTTGGCCCACCTCCGTTCAAAGAAAATTCTCGAGCGCAAGCGGTACTTGCATACCATGCAGCAGGGTCAGAGCCATCGATGGTCCAAGCAGGAAAACCCATTGCATCGGCTTTATCAGCCCAAACCTCAACACCAGATTGTTTAGTTGGTGAGGTATCTAAAGCGATTTGATTGTTTTGAAGAATGTAGGTAATAGGAAGGCCACGTGCTCCTGCAAGATTCATCGCTTCCCAAAATTCACCTGAGGATGAGGAGCCTTCGCCAATACAAGCAACTTGGAATCGGCTGAGTTTTTGTCTCCATGCAGCAAAAGCAAGGCCTGTCATGGTTACACTGGCAATTGGTAGAGGTGCGGTTGGTGGTAAAACACCTACATGCCATGCTCCAACGTGGAGGTCACGGCCACCTGCATCTTCCCAGCCCCCGTTTTGATTCGAACCGACTTTTCCTAAATTTGCAGCCATGACATCCAAGGGAGTATCTCCCATGGCCAATCCAAGACCAATATCTCGAATCATTGGAGCCACAAGGTCTCCATCGTAGCCTTTTCCGGGTCGGGCATCACGAGGTGTATCAGGTTGACGTTTGAGGGCTGTTGCAACTGCAACAACGCCTTCTTGCCATGTTGAACGAAAACCTTTGCCTCCAAAAGAAGAACCATCTGGAGTCTCAATTCCCTCCGAAAAAATCGATTTCAATTCGGTATCCAACATCCGAGTACGCGTCATCATTGTTTGCCATTCGATGCGTTGCTCCATCGTTACCGACATATAGTGGGCTAATCGACGGAATACAAGACGTAAATCAAGTAAAAAATGTTGAGACCTGCGATCTAAAAAATCTTTCAAAGTTCGACGTGGAATCACTTCGACATCTGAATCATCCTTCATCTTAGCATCGACTTGAGCAATCAAACCTCGTTTGACTGCTTCGACAAATCTTTGACTGAACTGATGCCACGAAGGGCCTTCGAATTGTTTTGATTCATTCTCAATCAAAACATCCCAAACGTTGGCAACAAGAAAAAGGTGGCCGTCGTGTCTCTGCGTAATATAACGCAAAATTTCTCTTCGCGCAGCATCGGCAAGAAGAGGTTGAGAGAATACCAGTGACTCTTTTGGAGTCCAATCAGTTCCATGGATGACTGGCAAATCCCCTTGGCTCATGGTTTGGCCAAAGGTCACCCACATACAAACACGACGGCTGAGTGGCACGAGACTATTTTTTGTTCAAGTTCTTATTCTTCTTCAGGAATTGCATCCTGAAGTGCCTTCATTGAAGCACGAGTGACAATGACTGTTGCCAAGATTGAAACAAATATTCCAACTATAAGCATGGCATTTCCCATTGGTGTTGAACTCATGCCCTCTATACCTGATGAATTGAGTGCAAAACGTCCAAGTGCATGCCCGTAGTAAGCATAAGCCAATGAATAAACGACACCTGAACAATTCGAAATCATGTAGACACGAAGGCTAACTGGCGTTGCTGACATCAAATAATTGAGCCATTCATCAGGTATGAGAGGAGACAGTCGGACAAGAACAGAAATTTTCATTGCATCAACTGTTAGTGCACGTTCGATGTTTTGTAATCGTGAATCGTTCGCAATAGAATGTTGAAGGCTCTCCCTAAACAACCATCGGCCAAGAAGAAAGGCAATCAGTCCGCCTATCATAGAGGCTACAAAATTGGCCGCTGCGGCAATCCAGAATGGAAAAATTGCTCCTGCTGACACTTTGATGAGAGGAGTGGGAAGCATTATGACAACTGCAAATGACAATACAAGAGTGAATACAATCGGCCCCATCGGCCCTAAATCTTCAAACCAGAACAGAATATTTTGAGCATCTCTAAACAGAAAAAATCCGCATATCGCACAAAAGACGAGCATGAGTAGCCCAAACAAAGCACGCCACCGGTAGATTTTCGGTTGGTTTTTTTTGAGTTGTTCCAATTCGGATTTTCGGTCGACAAGCATCAATTCATTGGGTCGAGGAATTGGGTATTTCGCCATGATTATTCCTCTTCTTCAGCTTCAGGTAAAGCCGCCAATACATCACCAAGCATCTGCGTTGCATCTTCTATTTGTGTGATCAAAGTAAGGTCTGATACCGCGCCAGGGCGACCAAGACTCCACATAAGTTCAGAAACTACTTCTGTTGTTAATCGTGTCAATTCAAGAACTTCAGGGTCGATAGGAACCATTGTCTCCAAACTGTGTAAAGCAACAAGGTCAGGTTGTTCATCGAGTATGGAATCCATTGCCTCTTCGACTTCATTGGCTATCTCTTGCGCTTGGGCTTCAAGAATCCCTTCCATGGATGAAGAAATGCCTTGTTTCATTTTTTTTGCTTGAATGCCACCAAGTGAAGCGCCACTTTTGACTTGGCTTGGCGAAGACGGCCCAGAAGGAGTTTGTTGTTGAGCATCAGAACCTTCAGCCCCTTGGTTTGGAGGAATCAGTTGTCCATCTGCACTCGCTTGGTCCACCAATTTGTTAAGGGCTAAACGAAGCATTGAAGACATTGAAGAAGAATCGAGTTCTGTAGAAACTTCCAAACCTTCTTCATCCATTTGTGAAAGGATTTCATCAATAAAATCCGTATTTATTTTTTCAGGACCTACGAGGCCTTTCAACATTGGAAGAGCCCATGTACTATCGCCCATGGTCATTGATACATCGAAACTGCCTCCCCCAGTTTGGCCACTAGAAACATCTGCAGGAGGGGGGACAAATTGTTTGCGAGTATGCTTATTTAATTGTTGAATGAGCACATTCATGTCAACTGGTTTTGAAATAACTTCAGCAACCCCTGATTGAGCCGCACTCACTCGATATTCTTGCGAAGAATTTCTTGTTAGAATCACAATTCGACATTTGAAAGCAAATTCCGGGTCACCCATCAAACGTTGAGCCGCGTCAATGGCATCGCCGGTTTTCCATTCACCATCAATGAGAACCACTTCTGGCATAATTGCAAGAGCTGTTCCTTCAGCCTGTCGAAGAGTTGCAGCACGAGTAATATCGAATCCTTCACGCTCAAGGGTATTTGCGAGAAGAGAACGACGACCTTCATTTTCGTCTGCAACGATGACTTTGGCCATTATATCCCTCCCTTCAACTACAGGAACGGCTGTAGAGTATTGAACCTCACCCTTCAAGGAGGTAAGGGGGAGACGGTTCTAGAGGACATCATAGAAGCCGTCAGCCGTGAATGATTTCGTCAGGCAATAACGATTGCCAAGCCATAATACCGCCTTCAAGGTTAAACAAAGATGTTCCTTCATAGCCTGCTTGCATCAACAACATCGCCGCCATTTGAGAACGCATGCCACTGCGGCAATAAATCAGTACTTCGCGGTTTTTCGGGATTGAATCGACCATAGAAAGAACTGCTTCATGATTGATTAGTAAGTCGCATGAGGCAACATGTGCTTGCTCATATTCTCCTTCAGAACGGACATCTAAGATGAAGGGGTTCCAACCAGAATTTCGGCGTTCGACATAATCAGTCATCGTAATCGTGTTAAACATTGTTTCAAGATGCAAGGTTTCCCCTTCTTTAACATCGCCCATAACGGTTCTTCTCATGCACCATTCTTCATCATCAAACATGGCTGTACTGAGTGATAAATCAGAAATAACTTCACGTTCAGAATTATGAGAAAAACGAAGCGTTTCAAAGGTCATACCTTCTGCATCATAAATGAGAAGTCGGCCACTGAGTGCCTCTCCTAGGCGAAGAATAATTTTGATGGCTTCATTGGCTTGCAAGGAACCTATGACTCCAGGCAAAACCCCTAGAACGCCACCTTCAGCACATGAGGGTACTGATTGGGGAGGTGGGACCTCAGAAAATAAATCACGATAACATGGGCCTTGATGTAAATTAAAAACGCTCACTTGCCCTTCAAAGCGATATATAGAACCATAGACCCAAGGCGTATTATTCAAGAAACAAGCATCATCAATGAGGTACCGAGTCGGAAGGTTATCGGTTCCATCAATCACAACATCCCAGCCTTCATTCAATATTGATTCAATGTTTTCTGGAGCTAATCGCACTTCAAAGATTGAGATTTTCAATCCTGGATTCAATTCAAGAAGGCGATTGCGTGCCGATTCTACTTTTGGTTGACCAATGGTGGAAGTTGAATGGATGACTTGGCGTTGAAGGTTAGACAAATCGACTGCATCATCATCAACAATTCCAATATGTCCAATTCCAGCAGCGGCAAGATAGAGTAGAACCGGACTACCAAGCCCTCCTGCCCCGATAACAAGAACACTTGATTGATTGAGAAGATGCTGACCTTCAATACCAACTTGGGGTAAAGAAATGTGACGAGCATAACGCTGAACATCGATATTCACAAGCAATCCCAAGTCGTCCAAGCAAGACCCAAACATAAACTCATTGAGAGGTCAATGTTGGTCTTCGAGCCACTTTTCAACATCAATAGCGGCTTGACAACCCATTCCAGCCGCAGTAATTGCCTGTTTGTAGCGAGTATCCACTACATCGCCGGCTGCAAAAACGCCTTCAACAGAAGTCATTGTGTGTTTCTTATGAATAATATAACCTTCTTTATCAACCTCAACTTGCCCTCCAAGGAATCCAGTAATTGGTTTGTGACCAATAGCTATGAATGCGCCTGTAACGTTGATATTTTCTGTTGTACCATCTCGGGGGTCTTCAAGAACTGCTCCTGTCAGACCTTTTTCATCGGAAAGCCACTCCTTTACTTGGCGGAAAGTTTTGATTTCAATTTTCTCATGTTTCGATGCTCTCTCAATCATAATGGTTGATGCTCGGAAAACATCTCTACGATGGACAAGCGTGACTTTTGATGCGAATCTTGTAAGGAAGGTTGCCTCTTCACAAGCCGAATCACCACCACCGATTACCATAACTTCTTCATTTTTGAAAAAGGCTCCATCACAGGTAGCACATGTTGAGATGCCCCTGCCTTTCTGCTCATCTTCTCCCGGTGCATTCAACCAAATAGATTCTGCACCGGTTGAAACGATGATCGCATGAGTAAGAAAAGTCTCTCCTTCAACAATCACTTTGTAAGGTCGTTGTGAGAGGTCTACCGATTCGACATTTTGGTCACGAACTTCAAGTCCAAATCGTTCTGCTTGTTCTCGCAATTCCATCATCATCTCTGGCCCACCTATGCCCTTTGGATAACCTGGAAAGTTCTCTATGTCGGAAGTAAGCATTAACTGACCTCCTGACATGTAACCTGCGAACATTAGCGGTTCAAGCATTGCTCTAGCCGAATAGAGGCCTGCAGTATATCCTGCAGGGCCTGAACCGATAATTATGACATTGTGTACTGTTGACATGGCCTTCTCCATCTAACCTCTGAGTCAAGGGGGTGTTTGAAGGTTCGCTCGTCGACCTTCCGCAGGGCAAATCTAATCATGAAACCAAATTAATCTAAATCATCTGTAAGGTTATTTCGACCCTTTATACGTTTGAAGAGCCAACGAGAAAATATCATCGAAAATAAAAGAAATCCGACTGACACAGGCCAAGGTGCTTCTGCAGATGTCGAGAGAAAATAAGTGACCAAAAGGATTCCTGCGCCATAAAATGCACGGAATATTGAGAATGCGATGAATGACCGAACAACTGGATTCGCAAGTGCTTGTTGTAACTTTGGCTCTACCATTTTGAAACCTCTAACGAGTGATTCATTGAAGCATAGAAGCAATTGCAGCTACTGCTGCACGCGCATGTGGTTCAAGTCGAGGGGCAATATGTTCTGGTTCTGCACCAGGCCCGATGATTCCTAAACCGACTGGTTTTTCATGGACTAGTTGTAATTCAATGATGGTCTTAATTACGGCTTGACCCATTGCAAGTCCATGTTGAGTCTGTCCTTTTTCTATGATGCCAAGACATGCTACTCCGTCGATTTCATCATCGGCTAATAGACGGTCGAGGGCAAGAGGAACTTCCATTGCACCAGGCACCCAAACAACTTCGAGAATCTCAAGTCCATGAAGAGTCGCTTCTTCACGTGCCCAGGTGAGCATGCGTTCAATTTCTGTACGGTGGAACGAACCACATACGAGGGCAATATTTGACATCTGATTAACTCCTTTTCTCTTCAATAACACGTTCCACTGTTGCAACAATCGTTTGTGTCGTGGAATCGATTTCAAGATTCACTGCATCACCAACTTCCTTTCCAACCAAGGTCGTCAAGCGAAGAGTTTCGGGAATGATGTGTAATGAAAATTTACCATCACCCACTTTCCCAACAGTGAGAGAAATGCCATCGACAGCAATGTAGCCTTTCTCTATTACATATTTTTGAATATCCGCAGGAACAAGAACATCATAATCCATGCCTTCACCTTGTTCTTGTTTTGAGTGTAAAATCCCTGTTGACATAATGTGCCCTGAAAGTAAATGGCCACCTATTTCATCACCAAACTTCAAAGAGCGTTCAATGTTTACCTTTTGACCAATCAAGATTTGACCGAGTGTCGTTCGAGTCAATGTTTCTGTAATAACATCGAAGTCGACAACTGAATCATTGATTGAAACTGCAGTAAGACAGACACCATCAACCGAAACACTTGCCCCTGTTTCCAAATCCATTGTGTTGGGTAATTCGATTTGTAAGGTGTGAATACTTTGATTTTTTGCGACGTCAATTATCGTCCCAGTACCTTGAATAATACCGGTAAACATCAAGCATCATTCTCCTTTTGAGGTTGCGAAGAAAGTTGGAGAATTCGAGCAATAATCTTGCGAGTTCCGTCTAGATCATCAGATAATCCTTCAACTCGAGTAACCTGAATATTTCCAAAACCGAGTTGTTCAAGTTTTGTACGAATTCTGCCTTCAGCATGTTCTTGGTCGTATCCTAAAGCAATAATATCCGGTTTAACATGCGGCAAAATATCAAAAATTGGAACATCTGGGGGGTTTCCAATTATCGCTTCATCGACTGGTTTCAAACCTTCTACCATCCTTCGGCGCAAATCTTGACCTGTCACAGGCTCATGCTTTCGTATTCTAACTGTGTCATCATGAGCTACTACAACTGTGAGGTGCTCTCCAAGAGATTTGGCTTGTTCCAAATAATGCAAATGACCTGCATGAAGTAAGTCAAAAACTCCGACTGCCATAACTCGTTTCATCTGCTCACCTGTTGTTGTGAATGTATAGTCCCTCAAGGTTTTACCGGCCAAAATAATTTTACATTCATTGCATGTTCAAGGCTTCAATCAATTGAGCCCCTTCGAGGAATGGAATGCCTCGTTCGTTTGCCCATATTCTTGCATCATCGACGGCGAGAGCATAATCTCCATCGCTCTGAAGCATCTCTGCCCCAATGACTACGGGCGTCATTCCTGCAAGACGTGAAAGGCCAACCGCTAATTCAGTATGCCCTTGTCTTCGAGAAAGTCCACCTTCGGTTTCGCGACAAACTGGGATGTGCCCTGGAGTTCGAAATTCCTTACCCAAAGCGGCTTGGGCCTCATCACCAGAAATTCCTGCTTTGGTTAATTCTGCTGATAATTCTGCGAAACGACGGGTTGTGAGTGCACGGTCATGGTCGGTGATTCCAGTATATGTTTCGCGGTGATTCAACGACAAGGTAAACGCAGAACGAGCGTCGTATCGCAAATCGTTGGTCACTAATTGATTGAGTACTGGAAATCGCTGAATCAGTGATTCTTGAGTATGGAGGTCTTGAAGAAACGGCAGTGAAAATAATTCTCCGATTTCATGACCAATGGCTAGAAATAACAAGCCTCCACATTCCATTCTCAACTGACGCATTGTCTCAGGAACTGCGTTTTGCCCAGGGAACAATAAATCGGTTTCACCTTCCCTTTTTTCAGAGTCAAATAAACACACTGGCATTCCATTCTGGAAAGCGCTTACTGCGGCTTTGACTGCTTCGTCCATAGTCATGCCTCAGCCGCAGGAGTTCATCAATGGTCGTATGGACTATTCTAACGATGGAAGAGGAAAATACTGATATTTTGGCGGACAGCCAACGGAAAGGGGTTATCATAGGAAGACCCTTGGGTCGTTCCTGCGGGGATGTGAAGTATGCCAATTAAACTCGGACCTGCGGGCGTACCATTGTCTTGTAAAGGCCGCACAATCGTTGAAGGAATGGACGATATCATCTCTCTTGGTTTGGAAACAATGGAGGTCCAAACCGTCCGAATGGTTGCTCCACAGCACTTTGAACAATATTGGCAAGCAGGTGTTCTTGCAAACAAAACTGAATTTGAAATGAATATCCACGGACCCTATTATTCCGAACTTCTTGGCAACCGAGTTGAACGTGGCCGTTCGATGACGAAAATAGAAACAACTCTACAGGCTGCTCGAACCATCAATGCCCGACACATCACACTTCACGCTGGCCACTATGGCAGTATGCCACCTGGAAGTGCTGCAAATGAACAAGTAGCCAATGTCTTCGCTGGCATTGTTGACCGAGTTCACGAAATTTGGCATGATGATGAAGACGATTTCCCAGTTTTCCCATGGATAAAGGATGGAACCCCCTCTAAAATCGGTATCGAAACTTCAGGTCGCCAAGAATTATGGGGCAGCCTAGAAGAAGTTTTGGAAGTTGTAAATCACGTCGAAGGAACTATTCCTGTGCTCAACATCGCACATATCCACGCACGTGGACATGGAAAAATGCGAACTTCGGAAGATTATGGAGAATTATTTGATGAAGTCCGCGAAACCATTGGAACAAAGGAATTCTACTGTCACTTCTCTGGCGTTGAACATCGTTCTGGAAATGCTATGCACTACACACAAATCAAGAAGTCAGATTTGAACTTCGAACCTCTTGCTGAATTTATTGTCGAAGATGGGGGATGGCTTGACATTACCCTCATTTCTGATTCCCCGCTATTGGAACACGATGCAATGTACATGCTACAAAACATCGAGAAATCTCGTCACCGCCAACTCGAGCGAAAAGCCCGTGAAGACCGTCGCCGAGCACTTGCTGCCCAAACAGGAACGACTCCTGCTGTATTGGCTGCTCGTGAAGAAGAACAAGCAAAACTTCGTGAAGATGCGAAGGAAGAAAAAGTGGAAGAGAAACCTGCGGAGAAAGAAAAACCTGCGGAGAAAGAAAAACCTGCGAAAAAGAAGGCTCCAGCAAAGAAGAAGGCACCTGCCAAAAAGAAGGCATCAAAGAAAGAGGATGACAATGTTTTCGACCTTGATGAAGAAGACGATGATGACTTATTCTGAATTTTGAAGATGCCCATCTCCATTCAAAACCGCACCCTAGCACCTACTGTTAGTGACAATTAACATAAGTAAAGTGAGCGGCGTTCCACTTGTTCTCTATGGCACACATTGCGATTTTAGGTTTGGGAAATTGGGGAACTGCAATTGCTCGTATGTGGTTGG
>Ga0209657_1000080_pt1 | contig 66580 bp, 44 predicted proteins | sample SaaInlV_100m_DNA_FD_184650 | JGI IMG/M metagenome (GOLD analysis project Ga0209657, IMG submission 184650) | Marine microbial communities from expanding oxygen minimum zones in the Saanich Inlet - SI037_S3LV_100m_DNA (SPAdes) (version 2) | ecosystem: Environmental > Aquatic > Marine > Intertidal... | reverse complement strand
AACTCCGAGAAAAACTGGAAACCTACGCCACACTCACTTCGTCTTTTCAGTCTGCCATTAATTGGAGTAATACTTGCTTTAATCCTCCAATTATATATCGATCAATCGTGCGATTCCCAAAATCTACCTTCGTGTTCAGTCACTTTGGATGCAACTGTGTATGCCTTAATTCCATCCTTTGTCTTCTCATCCCTTCTGTTTGCACCACTTGCCCTTGAATTCTTCTTAGGCGATGTTCGCACACCAAGACCTTCAGTAGAAGGTTGGAGTTTTGGTTCGCTCGTTCAAACAGGTGAAAAAGACAGAACTAACTCTTTGTTTTTCATCCTTCTATTGGTTGCCATTTTTATTTTTGGCCTTACTGATAATTTCCTCTATACGGCCCTCTTTTTAATATTCTTTACACCACTGTTTTTTGCCGAGGATGCAACAAAATTGTGGGCACATGGTGCAGGAGGCGTGATGCTTGGCCTTGCCGGTGCTTGGTCAGGAATGGTTGAGGTATTAGCGGCTGGCATCATTATTCTATTTTTTATTCTCCCGTGGTTGCTTGTTCCTGAATCAGAAGAAACATCATCGTTCTCCTTTTTTGAGAAGAAATCCCAGCAAAAAATTGCCTTATGGGCCTCAGTAGGAGTCATAGGGACTTACTTGGTTTTGACAATAGTGCTTCTTTTATCGAGCATTGATGCCATCAATTTCGAGGGCCATGAATTGTATGGGGCCCCGTTCCTAATGGCATTTGCAGGTTCGTTGTTTTTGTATTCTAATCGCCGGCATGATGCAAAACGAAATGCTTGGCTCCTCATTGGTACACTATTGATTTCAATTCTTTTCGCCATATGGCAACCTGTGGCCTTTGGAATGGATTCCAGTACCGCCATATCTTCACTCATTGTCCGAGGTGTTTTGGCATGGCTGACACTCCCTATCTTGATTCTCGTCGTTGTTCCAATGGTGAAAGAAGTCGTAATTACCCAAGGCATTGAACGTTCAAAAATCCCAATTTGGAGAAGAATTCCTCTTGGGGCACACCTTGTTCATCTTGGCCTGTTGTTGTTGTTAATTGGGCATGTATATACAACGGTACTTATCGATAGAGGGGATGCAAGCCATCGAGTGACCATGGTCAAAGACGAAATCGTATTCGATGGAAATTATGGATACGAATTTACAGGTCTGCGAATGACAACCGAAGACCTTGAAGTCGGTAATGGCTATGTTGGAATTCAAATTAATGTCTATGAACTTGAAAACGACGGGGTTGGGGACAAAATCGGAACCGTTGAACCAGGAATGTTGCGGTTTGATACAATCACAGATTCAGGTTTTGTACTTTCATCGAAATCACGTTCCGAAGTGGATACTCTCACTCGTTGGAGCGGGGACATGGTCTTCATTTTTGACGGAAGTCAGGCCAATGGATTGATGCAAGAAACAGTAGCAAACGGTTCTGATTCAGTTCAGATTGTGCGAGTAACTGTCTACGACCTACCAGCCTCTCACATGGTGTGGCTCGGCTGGACTACTATGCTACTGGGAATGGGCGTGGTTGTTCTTGGAGACATTTCCAAAAACGAGCGACTGAAGGCTAAAACAATCACTTCAAATGAAGAAGAGTGAACAACTTCTTCTCCAATGCAATTATGAAGGGGGCGATGGTCGCCGAACTACCCGAAAGGGAGGTTATACTATGGAAGAAGGAACAATTGTCCACGTGGATTATGAACTTTACAACAATGAAACAGGTGATCTCATTGAGACAACCCGTGAAGCAGTCGCTAAGGAACACGAAGCACATCAAGAGAACCGCACCTACGAACCAATGGTCTGTATCGTTGGCGGAGGACAACTTATTCCTGGTTTTGAAGCCGCTCTTGCTGAAGCAAAGAAAGGCAAGGAAACTGAAATTGTTATCGCTCCAGAAGATGCTTATGGTGAAAAAGATGCAGAACAAGTTGAAACAATCAGTATCGACAAACTAATCCGGGCTGTTCAAGACCCAAATTCACTCTACATTGGCGCTCCAGTAACTATCAATGGACGTCAAGGGCAACTCTCCTACCTTGCAGCAGGACGTGCTCGAATTGATTACAACCACCCAATGGCTGGTAAATCTCTCAAGTATTCGTTCAATATCGTTGATGTTATTGAAGGAAAAGAAGACAAGGTGACTGCACTTCTTCAAGCAAACACTGGGCATTCAGGTTTCGAAGTTAGTTTCTCTGGAGACGACCTTTCAATCGTGTTGCCACAAACAATGCTTTTCGATACCAATGCAGCTATGCTCAAATTCCGCTTAGTCACCACAATCCGAGATGCGATTGAATGTGGCAAAGTTTCTTTCATTGAAGTACACGAGCCTCGAGGATTCGGTGTTGAAGATGAAGATGACCATGACCACGACCATGACCACGACCATGGTGAAGACCTCTCCTCACTTTCTGTTGCTCAACTAAAGGAACGTTGCAAGGCAGCTGGTCTACCCGTTGGTGGAAAGAAAGCAGATTTGGTTGCTCGTCTTTCACAAGAAGAAGAGTGAATACATTTTGGCTTGAATCAAACGAATCAACAGCATCCGCCCCCAAAGGATATTGAAGAGATGCCCTAGGCGAGAACAGGGATTGTAATGTCGGCTCTTGAGGAGATTGAGGAACAACTTGCTTCTGAGCACCCTTCATTGCCTTCAGAAGTTTATTCCACACTTGAAAAAAGTGCATTATGGCTTACACTTATTGGGCTCGGCCTTTTTGCAGTTGGTTTCGTGGCTGTGAATGATTTTGTTTGGACCGATGGCCTCAAGCCAATTGTCTGGGATCCCATCATGGAAGATGCCGGTTCTGCTGGCGATGCTGATTATAACCCGATGAATACAATGCTATACACTTTCAGCATGTTGGCCAGTGTGCTTGTTCTTCAGGCGTTGTTTCGAAAAGCAAAATTCCCTGCTGATGACCGTATGCTTTTGGCACTCATTACTTGGGTGTGCCTTGCACCAGCATTACGGGTCTTAGAGGATGCAGATTTCTTTAGTTCTGAGATGGATTGGTTGTTTATTTCACCTATAATTCATCTTCATTTGGCTGCTTGGCTTGTTGTTGTAGCAGGACTTTCCCATTATCTCGCTTCGCAGTGGGATGGCATTGATACTGACCGTGTAGAAGCAAAAGTTAGAATTTCTCTATTGTCAATTCTTTCACTTGGATTGTTTTTACATTGGGCCTACCTGTATCAACCAGAATACACCAATCACGAGGGCATAGGGATGTTTTGGGTTATCGTGGGATTAGCCTCTGCCTTTGCAATACTCTTTGCAATTATTATCAAAACTAGAGGATGGCCTGCAATTACTAGAGGAATGCTTGCATTTGGTGCATCAGCCAGTATGCTTGGCTTTGCACATTGGCTTCAATTCCTTTCAACCCCATGGGCCCAAGAGAGTTCAAGGGTTTCTGAATCCATAGTTTGGTGGCCTCTTTTGGTTGTCTTTGGAATTCCTGGATTAGTCTGCTATGCGATGTATCAACGAGGTAAAGATGACGCACTTCAACTCCAACTTACAGGTTATGAAGCCGGTGTACTTCCACAAGGAATCAGTCTCAAAGCATGGGAGGATGCAGGTGATGAAATTCAACACCACCCCGTCGAGATGCTTTCAAGAACCGCTCTTCTCGCAAGTCCAATGGTTTTAGCAATGGTGTTTGGCCAATTATGCGATGGATTTGCGACAATGGTTGGAATCGACTTTTTTGGTTATGGAGAAAAACACGTTGTCAGTAATCAAGTAATCCAATATGGGTCTGAAGTGAACACAATGCTTGGCATTGAGTTCGGCAAAGGGGCTTGGTTGTTCGTTCTTTTGAAAGCGACATTGGTAGCAGCAATCACTTGGATGTTCATTGAAATGAAAGTTGAAAAAAGGCAACGTCATATCCGCATTCTCATCGTTTTGGCCGTTCTAATCGTCGGATTGGCTCCTGGATTGCGAGACATCGGCCGACTCATGCTCGGAGTATAGGAACAATTGTTCCGATAACCTGCACTGTAGTAGTGTTAAAGACGGCCGCCGCCTCCCTTGATATGAGGGGTGAAGATGGACCGATTACCTACCCGTGTGAATCGCAGCGACCCTGAGTTCGTAGAACACAAAGTGTTCAACCAAACTCTCATTGATACTTTACAGGAGCGTTTGGCAGTCGCATCAAATGGCGGGGGCGGCAAATATGTTGAACGACACCGAAGTCGAAACAAACTTCTTGCACGGGAGCGAATTGAACGTATTATCGACCCTGGGACTGCTTTTTTGGAACTTTCACCTCTTGCTGCTTTCGAACTTTATGATGGCCGCGCACATTCTGCGGGAATTGTTACGGGCGTGGGAATGGTTCATGGTCGAGAGTGCCTATTTGTGGCGAATGATGCTACGGTGAAAGGCGGTTCTTACTATCCAATGACCGTGAAGAAACATATTCGGGCTCAAACTGTGGCTCATGAGAACCATTTGCCATGTATCTACCTTGTTGATTCAGGTGGAGCATTTCTCCCAATGCAAGACGAAGTCTTCCCAGACATCGGCCATTTTGGCCGGATATTCCGCAATCAAGCTCGTATGTCGGGAGATAAAATTCCGCAAATAGCAGCCGTCTTAGGTTCGTGTACTGCTGGTGGTGCTTATGTTCCCGCAATGAGCGACGAATCGATTATTGTCAAAGGAAACGGGACAATTTTCCTTGCAGGCCCTCCATTAGTGAAGGCTGCAACAGGCGAAGAAGTCACTGCAGAAGAGTTAGGTGGAGCGGACGTACACACTTCACAATCAGGTGTAGCCGACCATTTCGCCGAAGATGAAAATGAGGCTTTACGAATGGTTCGCAACGTCGTAGAGAATCTTGGCCCTCGAGAACTCGCTCCTTCTGCAAGCGTAGCCCCAGAGGCCCCGGCCCACGATGTAGATGATTTACTCGGTTTGATTCCAAATGATAATCGAACACCGTTTGATATCAAAGAAATCATTGCACGTATTGTAGACGGCTCACGATTCCATGAATTTAAATCCCGATATGGCACGACATTGGTTTGTGGATTTGCCCACATTCATGGCCATAAGGTCGGCATTGTAGCCAATAATGGGATTTTGTTTTCCGAATCATCCTTGAAAGGAGCCCACTTTGTTGAATTATGTGGTCAGCGAGGAATCCCCCTCGTCTTTTTACAAAACATCACTGGATTCATGGTTGGTAAAGCGTATGAAGCCGGCGGTATCGCAAAAGATGGAGCCAAACTTGTTACTGCAGTATCATGCGTCAATGTTCCTAAATTGACAGTGATTATTGGAGGCTCACATGGTGCAGGAAACTACGGAATGTGTGGTCGGGCCTACGACCCGCGCTTCTTGTTCATGTGGCCAAACAGCCGAATATCAGTAATGGGCGGGCCTCAGGCTGCAGATGTTTTGACTACTGTCAAGCAAGACCAACGTGTTCGAGAAAGCCTACCTGCGATGGTAGGGGAAGAACTCGAATCATTCCGTGCACCAATCCTTGAGAAATATGAAACTGAAGGAAGCCCCTATTATTCAACGGCTCGACTTTGGGATGATGGAATAATCGATCCCCGAGATACTCGAGATGTCCTAGGGTTGTGTTTGGCAACGGCGCGAAATGCCCCCCTCCCAGATGACCGCTTCGGCGTTTTCAGAATGTGATATATTTTCAATTAAAAAATTAAAAATGCAATTGGAGTTTTTAAGATGATAATGGATACACCGCCACCGACAGAATTGGTAACAATCGAAATACAAGGCTCTGGATGCCACATAATATTAGACCGTGAAGACAAGTTTAACGCCCTTAATGTTCAGATGATTACTGAATTGTGTACTTTGTTTGAATGGACTGCTGAGCGTAGTGTCGGCATTCAAGGCGAACTTGCCGATTCAAATGGAGTATCGTTTCTTCGAACTCTAGTTCTGTCTGGGGCAGGGCGTCATTTCTGCGCAGGTGCAGACATCAACATGATGCGCGATGCAGGCGCCAATTCTCCTGAAGAAAACCGAGTTGATTCCGAACGCCTTGACCGACTATTCAACGGCCTGTGGTCACATCCCTGTTTTACCATCGGGGCAATTCAAGGAGTCGCTTTAGGAGGGGGGGCTGGACTTGTAGCATGTTTAGACCATGTCATTGCGACATCAAATGTCAAAATCGCTCTTTCTGAAGGTAAACTCGGAATTCTTCCTGCAGTCATTGGGCCCTATGTCTACCGTCGTCTTGGCTCAGCATGTTTCCGTAGACTTGCTATGCAAGCCAGTCGAATCGATGCTACTGAAGCACTTCGAACTGGATTTATTGAAGCAGTGGTCGATACGCCCGATGACCTCTCACCAGAAGTTGATGTTTTGATTGAAGAAGTTCTTGGAACGGGTCCTCAAGCGGTAACATTGGCCAAAGAATTGACACTTGAATTCGACCGATGGACTGGAAGTGATGAAGAGTTGCGAGAATTCACTCTTGATTTCACCAGTAGAATGCGTGGCTCAAAAGAGGGTCAAGAAGGCCTTTCTTCATTCCTCGACAAACGTCCTGCAAACTGGAAAAACGAATGAGGGGACGCAATGGTAAGCAAAGTCTTGGTTGCAAATCGAGGTGAAATTGCTTGTCGAATTTTACGTGCTTGCCGTGAAGCAGGCCTTACGAGTGTGGCTATTTATGCTGCGAATGATTCGAAGTCACTATTTGTCGAACTTGCAGACCAAGCCATTCTTTTGGAAGGAGATTCAATTACTGAAACCTACCTCAATCAGAGACAAATTTTGGAGATCGCAGAATCTACTGGCGCAGATGCACTGCACCCCGGATTCGGTTTTCTCTCTGAACGAGCAGATTTTGCTCGTGCAGTCACTCAAGCAGGGATACAATGGATTGGGCCAAGTCCATCAGCCATCGAAAAAATGGGCGACAAAATGACCGCTCGAATCACCATGAGAGATGCTGGAGTGCCCGTTATTCCTGGCGAAGAGATTGAGACAGAAGATGAAACTGAAGCTCTTATCGCCATAGAGCAAGCCAGTACACGCGTTGGCTACCCTTTGTTGCTCAAAGCCTCATCTGGTGGCGGCGGTAAAGGAATGCGTGCTGTTGAACACCCTGAAGATCTACTTGAAGCGGCCCGAAGTGCACGCCGTGAAGCCTTAGCAGCATTTGGTGATGGCCGAGTCTACCTTGAACGATTACTCACAGGTTCGAAGCATGTCGAAATTCAAATCCTTGCTGACCGTCATGGGCGCATCATTCATCTTGGAGAGCGGGAATGCAGTGTTCAACGTCGCCATCAAAAAGTGTTCGAAGAAGCACCGTGTTCTACAATGACTGAAGAGATTCGTTCTGCAATGGGTAAAGCAGCAGTTGCAGCAGCCATGGCAGTTAATTATGAAGGGGCAGGAACCGTTGAATTTTTACTTGCACCATCCGGTGAATTTTTCTTCCTTGAAATGAATACTCGCATACAGGTTGAACATCCTGTGACTGAATTGGTTACAGGTGTTGATATTGTCCGAGAGCAGTTGCGTATTGCAGCAGGAGAGCCAATGTCTTGTGGAGAATTGCATATGCGTGGCCACGCAATAGAAGTTCGTCTCTATGCTGAAGACGCAGCACAGAATTTCCTACCTGCCATAGGGCCACTCGCTGTATTTCAACCACCAGAAGGGCCGGGAATACGTTTGGATACAGGCGTGCGTGAAGGTGATGAAGTCACTCCTAATTACGACCCAATGTTGGCCAAACTGATTGTTTGGGCACCATCACGCGATGAAGCCTTGCAACGTATGCGACGCGCCTTGGATGAATTCGTAGTATTAGGAACGACGACCAATATTCGGTTTTTGCGGGAACTATGTGATGTGCCTGATGTTGTAGAGGGAACAACAGACACGACGATGATTGACCGTTTATGGCCTGAAGGCTGGTCACCATCATTGCCGATTGAATTTGAGGATGGTGCTCTAATGGCAGCAGCAGTCGCTGAAAGCGCAGGCCTACATCGTCAATCCACCTCAATGGCTGAATCCAATGAACACACAGGCCCAGTTAGCCCCTTCATGACGCTGAATAGGAGGTATCCTTGATGCAACATCAATTTAGAACAGAGCAAGGGTCTGTTGAAGTCATCGTTGCCAAGCAAGGAAATGTTTGGCATCTTGGCGAACACCAAGCCACGGTCGAATCCGATGGCCGATTACGCATTCATCTTGCAAGTGGTGCCTCAGGCTTAGCAACAGTTGCCAAAGTTGGTGACACATGGTGGATTCATTTTGAAGGGCATACCTTCTGTTTGGAACGAATTGAGCCGGGCGCTTCCCAGTCTGGAGAGGAGGGTGGCTTAACCGCACCAATGCCAGGTAAGGTCATCGACGTTCTGGTTAAAGTCGGCCAAGCTGTCGAAGCAGGTCAAACACTGATGGTTCTGGAAGCAATGAAAATGGAGCATAGGATTCTTGCATCAACATCTGGCCACATAAAGGGGATACATTTTGCAGCAGGTGAACAAGTACAGCAAGGTTCAGTTTTACTTGAAATAGATGAAGACGAAGATTAACGGTTCCGCCAATTTCCAGAAATAATTTCTTGATATTCAATTCCTTCTTCTTGATTATAGACATAGGTCCATGCCCATTCAGTACCGTGTTCAGTTTCGATTTGAACAATGGTACGAGAAAATAACGAGTGCTCAGAATCATAGCCATAGAACCCCTCAATAGAATCCAAAGTTTGTAAAGTAGGATACACTTGATCGATTTGATAGATTTCACCCTGAATCACACCATTATCACCTGCAATCATTCCTGGATAGTTGCCAAGGTCGAGAATTGTTCCACTTGCCGTGGCTGAAATACCTTCACCCACACAGTATTCTACCAATGTAGAATGCCGTTGTTCCCCATGCATGAGGGTCCCATAGACGAAAAGATTCTCTATCGGATAACTTGGGGTAAAGTTTTCAATAGCGTTTTTTAATTCTTCAATTGGAAGTTTTCTCTTTTTTAGCCCATTGAGGATAAGAGTGGAGTACGTGGTTGTTGGTTGAATAAAGCGATTCTCTTTGCGTTTCTCAGTGACACAATAAGTCAACGCGTCTACAAATGTTCCATTTGGTAAAATCACCTGCACCTTTCTACGTTCATATGCTTCGAACTTGATTCCCTCTTTTTGGTCCATGGCCTTTAATGTGGCATCATCCATTCGAAACAAGACACCAGGAACTGCGTGCCCCCGTCCCGTTTCCACCACATCTGCGGCACCACCTTCTCTACTCCTTGAATAATAGTGAAATTTCATCGAATAGTTTGGTAGCCAACACGAACTGACTTCGACCAATCCTTCAAATCGAAGATTTTTCTTTTCACACCAAGACTTCCAATCATCCCAATCGAGGTTGGAGCCGTAGCCAAAATACAGGGTTCCGCCATCTTCCATGTGTTGTCAGTGGCGCAAGAATATATCAAATCTTACCGAATTATCCCCAACTGCAGGGTTCAAGAATTTCTTGTCCACCCATTAAGGATTGCAAAACTTGAGGAATTCTAACACGCCCATCTTCCATCTGGTTTTGCTCCATAATGGCAACCAATGCACGTGATGTAGCAACAGCGGTTGAATTGAGGGTGTGAGCAATTGGTTGTCCTGCATGACCAGGTTGGCCATAGCGGATTTGTAAACGGTTTGCTTGATAATCAGTGCAGTTCGAGCACGATACGATTTCTTTGTATTGATTTGCACCAGGAATCCATGCTTCAAGGTCATATTTTCTTGCAGCAACAGTGCCCATATCACCCGTACAAATATTCACGACCTCGTAATGCATTTCTAGTGCATCCCAGAGGTCAAGACAGTTCTGTAACAATTCTTCTTGAAGGGCCCAGGATTGTTCAGGGCTTGCAATTATGATTTGTTCAATTTTTGTGAACTGATGAACACGCCAAATTCCTAGATCAGATTGGCCATGAGAACCGACTTCCCTTCGAAAGCACGGCGAGACGCCTACGATACGTAAAGGCAAGTCACTTTCAGGAATAGTTTCACCCATGAACATGGCAGTAAGGGGGTGTTCTGATGTCGCAATCATGTAGTAATTATCTGGCTCAACACCATACATGACCGTCTCGAAATCCGATAGGTCGGTTACACCTTCGTAGGCTTCGCGATTCATCATAACTGGAGGCTGGACAAAAGTATAGCCACGTTCACGGATAAAATTGACAGCAAATTGTTGCAAAGCAAAATCGAGTCTTGCCAAGTCACCTTTGAGGAAGTAGAACCGACTTCCAACAATTTTCGCAGCACGTTTGAGGTCAACCCATTTATTCATCTCAATGAGCTCATTGTGAGTACGAGGTTCAAATTCAAAGGTTGGTTTTTGCCCGTGCACGCTGTGTTGGGTATTACCTGATTCATCAGCACCGACCGGAACATCTGGATGAAGAATATTTGGAATACTCATTCGAAGACGGTCTCGTTCTGCCATTGCTTGGTCAGTTTTATGTTCCATTTCAGTAATCTGTGCACCTAAATCAGCAACTTCTGCAAGAATGCGTTGAGCCGCTTGCTCATCACCAGACTTCTTTGCCGCACCAATGCCGCGAGCAGCAGTGTTTTTCTGTGCACGAAGTTGATTTGTATCGTGTTGAAGATTAATCCATTGTTGGTCGTAAGCAATGACTTGGTCAATTTTATCATGAGGAATTCCACGTTTGTCATGGTCCTTACGTATGATATCTGGTTCATTTCGGAACAAGTTCATATCAAGCATATTTCCACCTCACAATGTTATTCCAAATTTGAAGATAGCAGGCCCTATCAAGAGTAATCCGCCGATGACATAACCCAATATGGCGCCTCCATTTAGCAGAGGAAGTCCTGCTTGAGCACGCCCTCGTGCAACGTAAGTCATCAAAGCAAAGTAGCCAATTAATCCTCCAAGCAAGGTGGTCATAGCAACGAGGAAACCATTGGGGCCATCGAGGTATTGGGCAGCAGAAAGCACTAGCATTCCAGGGAAGATGACATCGCCAAGACCCATGAACATAGCATCTTTACTTTTCTTCTTAGGCGCAGAGGAACTGGGTTGTTGAGGTGATTCGGCATTTTTATCTTTCATCGAAACTGTTTCATCGATAAATGAATAACCCTTTTCTTGAGGGGCAACCAGAAGAATAGGGAGTCGAAGTCCAATCATTGTATCGGCCAAGTCAAGCATGTGCTTTGAGCGATACACAGCCCATGCGTCATAGATAGCAGCAGCAACCATGAACAGGATAATCAAGGTTGGAACAAAAGTGACTCCAAGCATGACAATAACGCCAGAACCAACCAAAACACCGACGGTGTTGACCACATACCATTCACTATGGACGTAGAGTAAGATCATCAGAATAATGGCAACCAACAATCCGAAAAGAAGTGGTCCATCAGCGAGTTGCAAACCTTCTAACGCAATCATGTCGACAGTTATTTCACCAGAATCCATCGTCAATATACCATGTTCATAATATTTTGAACCATTGTCATATATGGCATGGAATTGGGATGAATTCTCAGATTGGCTAAACCAAGCGGTTTCCAAACTGTCTTCAACCGGGAAAGAAATTTTATTTTTCAGTAATTGTGTATGGAGCCAATCAGCGCTTTCATCAGTAGTGATGAGTAAATCGGTAAAACCACTTTCATCAAGGTCAGTGATTCGAACAGATTGTATAGAATTTGCATACCCCTCAAGTTTCATCTTTGTTTGAGGAACGAATGTAAGTTCAGTGGATTCCCATTCGAAACCAAGAACATCGCCGTTTTCTTCACCGAGTATCAAAAACCCTTCATCATCTTCTGATTCATTGATTAAATTTTCAGACCAAGGAGAATGCCCATAGTCTGCACTGGTGAAATTGCTTGTAGCATTTATTTCAAACAGAATTGACGCATTAGCATGATTATTATCTGGCGCCTCTGGGTCAAATGCTGGTGATGTTTGTTCTAATTCGACAACTACGGCCATATTTGACGTAACAATGAGAACTTTATCTTCATCGATTAATTCAGCATATTCAACGCCGTCATGAGTTTTTAGATCAACCGGTAAATTCCATCCGGCTTGATAAGCAAGTAATCCAGGCTCTTCTTCAAAGACATTGAATCGAACCAAGACATTGTTCTCATTGACGACATACATTGCATCATCTGCATAAAATGCAAGTGAGCAGGCGCCCTCTAAAGTGCTTAAGAAATCTAAATGGGAGATATTTGTTTCTACATCCTCGACATATTTATGGCAATCATAGGAGTTTTGTATTTCACCAGTTTCAGCATCGACATACCAAATATATCCCTGATTTGTGAATGAGTAGTATTCGTCTGAAACAACAGTTCTCAATATAGCAGAATCGGCAAATGGTAGTCGTTCATGTGCCATATTCCATGCAGGGGTCCCATTTAGAATTCCTTCTCCATGATAGACACTGATAGAATCGTTCCACATTCCAGGGGCCCCAATTAGTTCATTGGTGATATGGGTGTTCATCCTATGATGAGAAAGGTAGGATTCATCCGATTCAGTATTACTTTCATATGCAAATGGTTCAACTTCTAAATCCAATACCAACATGTGGGCCAGAGGAACAGTCGTATACATCAACGCAATTGCAAGAACGCCCATAATTCCGTATTTGATAATCCATTCTTTCTTGTATTTGGCAAGTAATAAGATTCCTGCAGTGAACACAAAAATCATGAATAATTCGAGTGCAATATATCGAACTTGAGTTGCACCAGATGCGCCAAAGGCTTGCAAACCTGCAATATCATACCACGGACGAATAAACAGAGAGATTGCGATAGTCAAGATAAACATGAACACCATGCCCATCATCGAAGGAAGTTGCTCTTTCATCATTGCGAAAATATTGTCTTCCGCCTCTAATTCAGCTTGAACCGCAGCAAATTCCTTCGAAACCTTTCTGTCCGGTGACGAGGGTTCCACTTGTTCGGTCATACCCTGTGCGAGTTCGGACACTCATATGAGCGTCGCGTATCTCACGCCCCCTACGGGGGCGATACATCGCCAATCAACCCTCAGTGAAGAAAAGGCCTAATTCCACCTACTTCTCCGCTAGTATGTGGATGGAGCACGCTCTTGGCTTGAGTCAACAAAAAAGCGTGGTATGGCATTAGGCCTCAAAGGTACCAAATCAGTTCTTGACCGCCTTGGCCTCACTCTCCCTCGTCACATCATTCATGTGGCTGGTAGTAACGGTAAAGGGACAGTGAGCGCCTTAATGGCCACAGCCTTAGTGTTAAATGACATCGACAATGTGCTTTTCACCTCACCTCATGTCGCTCGAATTGAAGAACGTGTTCGGAGAAATGGAACTCCACTTTCATCACAAGAATTTGATGAGGCTTTGGAACGAATATATCTTGCAACTCTTGGTGATGAACACAATCCGGTTATTGATTTGACTTTTTTTGAAGTGACATACCTTGTCTCAATTATCAGTTCGGTTGGCAGCGAGGTACTGATTCTTGAAACAGGTTTGGGTGGACGCCTTGATGCAACCAGAAGTGGACCTGCGACCGCCTCATTAGTAACAGCAGTTAGTCGAGAACATGTGGATGTTTTAGGTTCAGAACTATCATCGATTGCCCGAGAAAAAGCAGCGATATCTCGCCCTAATTGCCCTCTAATAATCCGTGACCCAGAAGATGAAGAGGTTCGCCAAGCAATGCTTTTAGAAGCATTGAATGCTGGAAATAAAATGCTGGGTGAAATTTCCGCACCTGCCCAAGTAACCTTTGTTTCGATACCCAAAGATGCCAGTGTTCAACAAGAGGCTGTACTATTAGCGCAGGCAATGTTCGAAAAAATTGGATTTTCAACAGAATATCTTGAACAGGCAAGAAAAATTCTACGATGGCCAGCTCGGATGCATTTACTGAGCAATAATGAAACATCTACTCATCCATTTCTACTCGATGCTGCGCATAACCCATCGGGATTACGGCGTATTATTCCTGAACTGGAACGGTTCATCTCCTTGCATGCTCCGAAAACTGATAATGGCCCACTTTGGACTCTATTATTCGGTACATCACCCCAACAAAGCCTTGCAGAGTTTCTCTCGCCATTGCATGAATTATGCCGTCGTATGCCGCCAAAGCAGATTCTGTTAACCCAACCGCAAGGCGGGCGGTATCCCGGTGTTGGAGTTGAAATTTTAGCAGAACAACAGTGGTCAATTCCACCATTGAAGTTTGCTTCCGCTTCTCAAGTAGTGGAAACCTTGCGGACTCACTCCGAAGCAGAGATAGGACTTGTAGTAAGTCTCGGTTCGCTGTATTTGCAAGGAAATCTTCTCAATATTTTTGATTGGACCAGCGATGAAAACCTTTCGTTGTTTGCGAAGCACTGATAGAGAGTTGGTATGTGAGAGGTTTGTTGAGGGCTATGGCAGATAAATGGGACATTCGATTTTTGGAATTGGCAAAGCACATTTCTGGTTGGAGTAAAGACCCTTCAACCAAAGTAGGTTGCGTAGTCGTCGGTGAAGACCGTGAGATTCGTTCTACAGGATTCAATGGCTTTCCACGTGGAATCAGTGATGATAGCGAACGTCTCACGGACCGTTCTAAGAAATATCCCCTGATATGCCACGCAGAAGAAAATGCAATCATGCATGCTGCACGAATCGGGATCTCATTGAAAGGAAGCACTGCATTTGTAACATGGCCTCCTTGTTCTCGATGTGCCCGTTCGTTAATCCAAGCAGGTGTTCAAGAAATTGTTTATCCGGAAACAGATGGTATCCCCGAACGTTGGTTAGAAGATTTCAACATTTCAAATGGAATGCTTCTCGAAGCAGGTGTCTTGGTTCGACAGGTCTAATTTTGAATTTACCGACGCCTTCATGCTCTCCGGTCTCTTGGCAAATCTATGCGAGGAGGTCAAGCAGCAGTTGTTTTGACCATTATTTTGATATGTTCTGGATGCGTTACTCCAACTGTTGACACACTTTCTATGACTCAATCACAAGAGCCCGAACCTCCAACTGAGCCTTGCAATGGTTTGTTGATACTTTGTTTGCGCACCTATGACAATGTGACATTCCCAGAAACACATAATGCCTTTTCCACTCATGAAGATGGAATATATTATCCTGCAAGTAATCACCAAACAGGTCTTGATGCACAATGGAATGCTGGAATGCGTGCTTTCATGATAGATACACATTACGAAACACTTGGTGATGAACGAGTCGAAACAGTTAGATTATGCCATGGAGATGATGATCGCGGTTTCAGTCCTTGCACATACGGTAATGTGAATTCAGTTCAATGGTTGTCTAACCTTCGTGATAAAATGGAACAAAATCCACGAGATGTCGTCACGCTATTGGTTGAAAATTATGTACAACCCGACCACCTTAAGTCCGTGTTTGAACAATCTGGCTTGTACGAAAAAGTCTTCATACACCAATTGAATACTCCTTGGCCGATATTACAGGAATTGATTGCCCAAAACTCGACTTTGGTTGTATTTTGGGAACAAGGAGAGGATACTTCTCACCCCTGGATTCATGATTTCCTCGCTCATAGCTGGACTACGAATTATGCTGAAGAAAACACAGAGGACATGAATTGCGATTTGTTGCGCGGCGATATCGAACAGGAAGTTTACCACATGAACAACTGGTTAAGAGGCCCTGCAGGTTTGTCAGACCCTTCTCGAGGAGATGAAGCAAACGATGTCGATTTCTTAATCCAACGTGCCAAAGAGTGTTGGCAACAGCATGGAAAACGCCCGACATTTATTGCCGTTGATTGGTGGGAGGACGGCGATGTCGTTTCTGCAGCCAATGCCATCAATGAACTTGAAAATTGGGAATAATCAATTCCAGAAGCGTCTAGTTCGGGCGTATTCGATTTCAGCATTGTGAATTGTTTCAAGCAACCCCTCGATATTATTGCGCTGAACTTTTCGTAATACTCGTTGAGCAGTCGCCTCTCCAATCCCTCGTCCCATCAAACAAAGAATTGCTTCATAGCCACGGGATTGTACAACTGATGCATTTTTCATCATTCTTGCTTGGTCTTTTTCATCGTCAGAATTTACCCAATCGATTAGCATTGATTGCATTCGTTCTGGAGAACATGCAAGCATCGAGCCTTTGCATTTCAAGCAGTTTTTGATATCATTCATTTCGGGGTATCGTGCAACTCGGAATCGGCGTGTTGTTTTGCATTTCAAACAGCACAGTACGGCACGTTCATTGGTTAGGCGGCTACGAAGTTGGTTGCGAACTTGTGCATTATCCCAGTTTGGCAGAAGCATGTCTCGACTGGAATGATTCGATAATCCCATGGGGCCAGAAGCAGTAATTTTCAATTCAATATTTCCGTTTTGAATCGAACGAAGCAGATCTCGAACCCCCAATACATCCATTCTTTCATGGAATAATTTTGAGAGAACCTCCTCCATCACAACGGTACCTCGGTATTTTCTCAACAGGGCTTGAAGATTGATTTTCCGTGGATCAACACCGTGACGCAATATCCCGAAGGTTTTCGCAACTTGAGCAAATCTCCATCGAACTTGACGTGAATTTGGTAATGTGACGCTGAGTAATCCCTCAATCGCATCCGGAGGTGTTTCCATCATCCAGCCAATCAACTCTTCAGGATTGACGGCTCCTGTTTGGAGAGCAATTCTAGTAGGTTCAACTACCAACCGCCCCCATTTACCAGTTTTTGTCGTCGCCATTGCCATGAGAAAGTGCCCCAGCCCTTCATTGATTCTAGAACCATGGCAGGAATTGATGACTAAAGCATCTTCACGTTGTTCAATCGTCATCAAACGGTCTGTTGGAACATGACCAGTTGCTTCGATATGTGCAGTGATAGATTCAGCCATGAGGCCAAGTGCTTCATCATCAAATGGGTGTTCAGATAATGTGGAATTTCGTTCAGCAAAGATACCCTCAGTATCGATAGCCTGGGGATGAAGAATAGCATTTGGTTCGGTTTCAAATAACTGCAGATCATCAGCAATAAGTTGACGCAATCGTCCGATATCTCGGCCAATGGCTTTGGGGACAGGGGGTAATTCGCCGACCCATCGTGGCGCTTGTGCTTTGTCAGAAACAGGAGCGACTAGAAGTTCAGATTGCTCAGGGTCAGCATCAATAATCAGCCAAGTTCTTCCTGCCATCACAAATTGACGACGGCTTCCATCATCATCTTCACCACTGTCATTTAGTGATAATACAAAGGCTTCATCAACGCTTCCTAAACTTCGTCGGGTCACAGCATCTCGAACCCGATACGATTGCTTATCGGGAATCATTGAAAGGTGATTAGTGACCCATTGACGTGTTCTTCCAGCCGTTGAGAACCATCCTAATTTGAAAGGAAGTGGAACAGGTACAGTTCTGGACTTGAAATTTTCAGGAACTTCTTCATCAGGTAGAGAAAACAATGGACGTTCATCGGGTAGTGGGTCGCCTTTTTGCTTCGCTTCTTCCTGTGCCACAGTATAGACTGCTTTCGGCCATCGATACCATGGTACTTCGTCAGGATTTGGAGTGAAACGGATAATCCAACCGTCAGCTAATACGCGTAATATCGATTCAGTATCGTTTCGTTTCCAGCCTTCAAACTGAGCAACTTTGGAAAGGATATCAGTTGCTTCATCAATAGGAACAGCGTTGAATGAATGAGCCATTAATACCAATTGATTTGCTGCAACGGAAAGGGGACGTTGCCTCCATTCAATCGATTCAATTTGTCCAAGCATTGCCCGACGACCTACAACTGCGCTTTCTGCTATGTCATCGGTATCCCATGACAATAGATGTCCTCGCCCAACTCCACCTAATCGATGGTCTGCTCGACCAACACGTTGCAGCATTCGGTCGACAGAACGAGGGCTTTTGACCTGAATAATTCGGCGGATTTTCCCAACGTCAATACCCAGTTCTAAACTTGATGTACAGACTAAACCAGCCAGTTCCCCAATTCGGAGATTATCTTCCATTTCTTGACGGGTTTCTGCTGCAAGCGAACCGTGATGGACTCCTATTTTCACATCCGGTGCCATGTTTTGTAATCGATTGGCAATGGTTTCTGCATCACTTCTGCTATTGACAAACACCAAACAAGGGGGTTCGGTTCGTAGCACTTCAATCAATCTTCGGAAACTTGCATGAGCACGGGGCTGAATACTCATATCCAATCCACCGATTTCATCTTCCGGTAGAGTTTGAGCACATTCTACTGTCAATTCCGTTGTGCGGTCACCTGTTGTGAGCAAGGCTTTGCCTTTCTTTGGAGAAAGCCATTCTGCGACTTCTTCGGGATTTCCTACGGTAGCAGAAAGCCCAATACGTTGAACCGGGTGTCCAGAAAGTGCTTCAAGGCGTTCAAGGCCAACCGATAATTGCCAACCTCGTTCACTTGCTGCCAAGTCATGAACTTCATCAATAATGACCGCTTGAACTCGTTTCAACAATTCGCGTAAATTTTTACCTGTAAACATAAGTTGAAAGGTTTCAGGGGTGGTAACTAACAAATCCGGTGGATTTCGCACTTGGCGAGTTCGTTCACTTTGTTTTGTGTCACCATGACGCAAACCTACCTTCAGTCCTACCGCTTCAGCAATCTCGGTGAGACGACGGTCAACATCTCTGTTGAGTGCTCTAAGGGGTGTGATGTAGAGAATCGACAGCGGTTTCCAATCTTCGATTAAACACCGATGTAGCATTGGAAGAACGGCGGATAGCGTTTTCCCAGAACCGGTTGGAGCAACGATAATTCGATCGCTGCCCTTGCACAATTCGGGCAAGGTTGAGATTTGAACTGGTGTCGGTTTCCAACCCTTTGAATGGAGTGCTGCGGCCAATTTTGGCTCAAGGTTGGAAAATACATTTGACATACTCTCCCCACCCCTATGGAGAGGGGGTCTAGTCGACCTCTTTTGAGTATTTGCAGAGTAGAGTAGATGTAAATGAGTCACAAAACTCAGTCATCATCTTCGTATTCTTCATCATCTTCGTATTCTTCATCATCTTCGTATTCTTCATCATCCCAGTCTTCTTCATCTGAAAAGGCACCTTCGCCATGGTCGATGGTTGTGCGTGCAGCAATGGATGCAACACCAAAGAGAACAATAATTGAAGTGATAATAAATATCCATGCAAGAGGACTTTCACGCGGTGAATCGAACCATCCAAAGTATTGGCTATAGGCGATATCGATGGAGTGTTCAGCACTATTATCATCATCATTAACTTCGATAATCAGGCCCTTTTCGGAAAATTCGTCGTAATCGACAACAACACGGATACGGTCGACATCTTCTACTTCCCATGTAGTACTGACTTTGACAACTTCATTGCCATCTATTCCAGCTACACCGACTGTATCGAATGGCTTTTCATCATCGCCTGAAAAGAAAGCGACTTTGAACGATGCAGGTGTTGAACCTCCGATGTTGATGACTTCAGCATTGATGACAATTTTTGAACCTGGGGCGACGTGGTCATCAGAAAGCGAGATTGATTTAACTCGAAGTTCAGGGCCAACGGCACCTAATCGGATCCATTGACGCTCGAAATCAGTATCATCTACTGCAAGTTCTGGAATTGGACTGGCTTCAGAATTTGAGACTACTGGGAATTGATTTCCTGCAGCATCATATCCAGTAACATAGAATCCTACAAAATCTCCAGCCTGTGGAACAATTCGACCATTGTCAGTCAAATCTACGGCACCGGTCCAAATCACATTTTGACCATCTTGTTGCATGCCTAGTAGAGTAGAACCAGCACCAATTGTTACAGTACGAGTTGCATCACGCATAACCCAATGTACCATTTGACTCGAACCAGTAAGGTCAGCATCTTCGGTACCATGGAATTCGACTGGGACGTAACTAAGGTCATTATTGGCCGAAATATCAATCACATTGAGAGGGGAGATTCGACGAACAACACGTGGTGCAGCATCATCGACAATCACTTGTAATGTCGTTGAAACTAACGTTCCTGTCATGTCTTCTCCACGACCAGGAATATTCGTAATAGAAATCAAACATGTTCGGGTTGGAGATGATTGAAGGGTTGAAGCAGAAGACAATGGAACTTCAACAGAAAATTCTCCTAATGAACTGATTGAACCATCACTCCACATCTTTTCACCATCGAAGACTTCGATGAGAATTCCTACGTCTCGTGGTGCTGCAACAGTGCTACCTTCGTAGACAACACGTCCAGTGAATGCTAAGCGGTCATCCTTACGCACTCGACTTCCATCAGCAACAATTCCAGTTCTTGGTTCAGAAATATCTTCAACTAAATATTCTGTTGGCGAGAGCATCAAATCATTTTCGACTCTGAAAGTATGCTCAAGTAGCAATATCTGAGCATCTTCATCAGAGCCGCGTTCTTTGAATACCAAGGCGACATCACCCATTTCTTCATCTGGCCAATCCCAGCCAATGACAAATTCAAAGGTTACAATAATCCATGGAAGGCCTGATTCATTAGTCGTTTCATGCATAGCACTGGTAGTCATCAAAGTGATGAAATTACTTTCAGACCAGAAGGTATTATTGATTCCAGAATAGGAAATACGTTGTGCATCCCTAATTGGATTTGGTCCTTCGAAATCAAACACTAACGAAATGTGTTCAAAGTCAATTACCGTATTGGCATCAATGAAGCCAAGGGTAATTGTTTGTTTCATTCCAGCAAAGACCGGAGCATTATCAGCATGACCAACCCAATCCAAACCTGTGAATATAGCGGTTGAATCTTTACGGGTACGGAATGTTGCATCATCGTAAATGAAGCCATGTCCAGATTGGAATGCTAATATTTCATCATCATCATTAATATGTGTATAATGCAATGGGTTTCCTGCTTGGTCTCCCCCAGTCCAATAATAAGAAACTCGTCCCATATTCGGGTTACGTGAGTGGTCAATAGTTGTGATGAACCACTTGTTTTTTGCTTCTGTAGAGTTATGAACTGTTTTACTCACATATTCCTGGGGGTCAGCCTCACCGTTGCGATTCAAGTCATGGTCTGATTCAACCCAATACATCAAATCAAGAGCCATTGGATGGCCAACATCATCATTGACGAGTACTTTGATTTCTTGAACAGTACTTGCTGCTTCATACCCATCATCAATAGGTAGAACCGCATCACGGTGAGGTGGAGTTGCATCGACCTTGAATGTTCGTTGCCAATCGAGATTAGGTTGCATTACATGTGTTGGTTCTTTTTCATTATAGGTTTGAACTTCATAGGTTAGGCCAGATTCAATATCGATCTCTGGGAGGTCTACAGAGATGAAGAAACTCCCGTTATTATTGGTTGTATCTCGTGCTGAACTTTCAACCCATCCATTACGAGAAACTCGTACATCAAATGCGTTATCTTTAGGTGCATCGTCGGTATTTTGGAACCACATAGCACCTTGGAAATGTAATGTTTCACCTGCTGCAACCCACGAATTATCTGGAACATCTTCCAAGATTAATGCGCCATCATTGTCACGTACTTTCATCCATCCTAGTCCAAAGGTGCGATTAACATCCAATCCAGTGAGGCTCATGAGGTCCAATGGAGCATATCCTGCTGAGCCGGTATTATCTAGACATCCAGCCCGGAATCGAACATTATCTTGGTCTGGGAATTCAGATGTTACATGGAATATCCAATGAACTTCAAGAATTCCATTATTTGATGACGACCATGAACTTGCATCCAGTTCTATGTAATCTTCAGGGTCATTCGGTTCAGGAAACACATCACCGTTTTGCCAATATAATGTCGGGTTTTTTGCGATAGAGTTGGTGACAAGGGTGAGACTTGCTTCAGTCATCGCCGTTGCGTCCTCTCCAATGATATGCCGTGTCACCACTTCGTAAGGTTCTAAACGCTCATGAAGGATTTCACCTTCTGGAATATTGATATCCAGGTTGACGGTATTCATTGTGTAGGTGATCGCAAACGATTCAAGAATTAATATCCCCGATGATGCTGCAACTAAGCCGATGGAGATGTTACTGAAACCAGAGCCAGTGTCTGGAATAGCATCGTTAAAATGTTTCATGATATTGTTAATTCCACTTGATTGTTCTGTTACTGTCAAAGGGCCCAATAGTGCTCCATTTTGGGCTGTTCGTGACCAACCAGGATTGCCGTTTATCTCAATTCCAGGTTGGGTTGGAGCATTAGAGTGCCTAGCAATAGAAATATTTGAAATCGAAGGGGTCACGGCTGAATTAGATGTTGCAAGTTCGACCCGCAAGCACATGTAGTAACCGGTACCAGTCACTGATTTGGTTTGATTAGATTGAGTGAATGCTAAGACGCCAGCGCTTCCTGCCGAGCATATACTATTCGTTGTGAAACCATAGTATACACGAATCGATGTACTTGTTGGTAACACTTGATCCCAAGTGATGGTAGCGGCAACTACATTTTTCGTTCCAGAACCAACATATTGGTAAGTATACATATTGGCTGAAGAAACATACGAAGTGATGTATTCAATACCTACTCCGTCAAGAATTGGAGCTTTGGTTGTAGTACCATTGAGACTTGCCCTCCAAACAAATGTAGTGCTGGTTTGAAGGAACATCACTGTTTGACCAGCAGACACATGCCTCCATGTTGACCCTCCATCATTTGAGATGTCAATACTGATGCTTGTGCCAGTTGGAATATATCCCAAAATACTACTGATTTTTAAAGTGTCAATTGCCTTTGAAGTGGAGAAAGACGCCCCCATAATGGTGGCACTCGTCGTCGAATGGCTTCTTTGGTCATACAAGGCCCCATCGCCAAAGTTGTTGATTTTATGACGAGTTGATGTACTGCAATATGCTGTGCTGTAATAATGGCATGAGAAACTCAATTGGCCAAGTTCTGATTCAACCAATCCGTAATGCCCACCTTCCGGTACCGCCATTTCACCCATGTGCTCGATAAAGTTGCCATTCATGGTGAAGAAATGATGGTAAGAATCGTAATTATAACCGATACCACTGATGTATTGTTGGTCATATTCGTTGTAGATAATGGTCGGCATATTGACAATCAGACCGGCGCCATAACGGGAGACGGTTGAACCTGTTGCCAAGGTCCAAGTTCCTTGAATACTCGAAGGCGATGATTTACTGACTTCATTGAGGTAGTGAGCGTTCGCATTATAGGAATAGGTTGCAACATACAGTTTTCCTGTTGCATCATCGATATCAACGCCGGTAACGTACTCGTTGCTGAATGCGTTCCAAGAGCCATCACATCGCCATGTTTTCGATGTGCCAGAAGTAATTACAGACCATTTTGTAAGGTAGTAACTGGTGTAATGCGCAGTGTAGACCGTTGTTCCGTCAACGGTAGCATCAACCATATTGTAGTAGGAAGAAGTACTGCAACCGTTGGTATTGAGCGATGCAGTTCCGATATAAGCGCCAGTAGTAGAATTTATTCGAAGGATTGTAGGAGTATTATACAAACTTGAAGATGAATACTTCATGATATGGTATTCATCTCCTACCAAGACAACAACGCCAATGTAGCCCCATGATGCACTTGAACTGACTGTGAATTGGGTGAATTTCTTTGTTAGGCCAGTATAACCTTGGTCTGATAAAGAAGCGAATTGCCCTGTAGTGTTTTGATGAGCGCCCACTTTCGATTGGATTTGTGAAGTTCGACCGAAGTCGATTGATTCAACGGATGGGTTGCCTTTGAGTGACATTGTTTTGGATGCTACTTCCACATTGGTACGTTGACCGTTAGTGAATGGTGAAGGCGGACTGCCTGACCAAATTCCATCGCCAACTCCACCGAAATGAGGATTGGTTGTGAAATTTGAATACGCTGTTGAACTTGCTTCACCGCGCAAATTGAACTGTGCAGAAGTAACTTCTGCCCCATATGGAATTGTGAGGTGTCCAGCGGTCCCGTTCCCAGTACCAGCAAACGTATGGCTGTAGGAAGAAGTTCCATTAGAAAATTGAGTTTCAACTGTTGCACTTGAAGCCATAGGTCCGAATAAAGATACAGTAAATAGTAGTGTTAAGAAGAGTGCTTTTCGCATATAAATCACCATTATCCCTCAGTGGGCCTTTGGCCCACATAATACAAAGCATTTGAACTTCGCCCCGTAATGTCAGTCGTGCAAGCGATAGAAAAAAGAAGGCCGGCACCTCTGCGTACACTGAGGAGAGCACATTATGGGTCTATTTTCAAATTGGTGGCAACAACAACACGGACGACAACTCGGTATTACCGCAACACTTTCTGGCTCAATTGGAATTCTATTTGGAATTTCGATTTATCAGTTATTGTTTCTTCAAAATCATGTAACTTGGGGCGACTATACCGGACAAGCAATTGCTTTGGCCGTTTTTTCATCCATTGCTTTGCTGATTGTGTTACCTGAATTTCTTTCTTTACGAGGCTATGCCAACACTTTGGATGAACTTCGAACAATCGAATCAACTTCGGAACTTCGCCGTCGAAAAGAAGAAGGAAATGAAGCAGCAGATGCACTCGGTGCAGGTCATGCAGTATCATGGACAGCATTCCTTGAAAGCAAAGGACTTCGACGGTGAACTTGAGGGGAGAAAGCGTGAGTGACAGTGACCCGCTGAAGACGTTGTTTCGAGAACTTCTTCTTGCAGTAGGTATGATTGGATTGCTCATTTTAGCATTGTACGCACATACAGGCTCAATGCCGCCTTTGGTCGTAGTTGAATCGTCTTCAATGGTTCACGACCTTGAGAATGGCGAAGTTGGCAGTATTGATGCGGGAGATTTGGTTTTGGTGCATAACCAAGACTATGATACAATCGTGACATTTGCTGAAGCAACAGAAGTTGGGAATTCCAAATATGGTTATTCACAGCATGGGCTTGAAGGCGACGTCATAATCTACAAAAAGAACGGTGAAGAAGGCACACCCATCATTCATCGAGCAATAATGGAAGTCATTCCAAATCAAATCATTTCTCCGAATCGAAGTGTGTCTTCTAATGCTACTCTCAGTGAACATTGCCCTGATGGGGGTACATACGACTCCGAATCTTTCGACCAAGATGGCAAAATTGGAGTGTGTGTACTGACTTGGGATGTTCCAGGAACAGATGTAAAAGATGTTGAAACAGTGACTGTTAATTTTGATGGAATACAGGCCGGGTATTACGATTGCGACCGACCGGCACATGCAAATGTAGAATCTTATTTGGTCGTCTGGCAATGGCAACCACAACATGCAGGAATTCTTACATTAGGGGATGCAAACAAGTGTTCGGTCGACCAAGGTTCCAAAGCCGTTCCGGGTTCTTCAGGCGTTCACAGTGCATCGGGAGTAGTTGGGCCAATACGCAGTTCTTGGCTCATAGGTGTTGCTGGAGGAGAAATACCATGGCTGGGAACAGTCAAACTAATGGTGAGTGGTTCTGATACACCAGGGACAAGCCATGTTCCAACCTCATCATTCCTCATCTTGTTTGCATTGATTGCAAGTGTTCTTGTTTTACCAATGCTTGCTGAACCTCTTATTCGTAGATTTGTGTCGGGGGCACCAGAATTTGAACAAGCACTAATCGAACAGGGAAAACAGTATTATGAAGCAGAATAATTATTGCTGAATTGCTTCTTCTAACGATATTTCTCCGCAAGCAACCGCATATGCCATTTCAGAAGAAATAGTCATTCTACCGTTGCTTCTTTTTCGACTTTGGCGTTGAATATCCCGAATCTCACCTTCTGTTGGTTGAATTTCTTGGAACTCCCACACCTGTTCACCGGAAAGCAAAGCGATACGTATTGCTGAAATCACGTGATTATGACGGAGCAAACCTCGTGAAGTTTTCGCTTCATTTACTCTTTCGACATCCAATTGATGCGTGAGGCAATCATTGATGATTCGGTCCCGGCTCAAAGGAGCACCATCGCCTATTCGTACGACCATTTGGTTGAATTCGAGGGCCGAAGAAATTCCGATTATTTGTGCTGCAATATTTTCGATACGCTCAAATTGAGCCACACCCAAAACAACACCATCTGCTAACCATGCAAGACCTGGGCGTGGACCGGGATCAATTCCAAAACAAAGTCTGTGAACATTAGTGATACCTCGTTGAAGCCGGACAGCACTGTCGACAGCATCTTTGACTGAAGTTGCAGAAGTCATAATCGGTTGACCTTCATTTCGATATTTGACAACTTCAATTTCACTACCGAACCAAATCATATCCTGTTCAGGGAGTACAGCATCATGTTCAAGAAGAATAAATCTCAATCCCCGTTGCTTGAGTTCAGTCATCAATCGGAAAGCCAACTGAAAATCAATGGTGCGTATAGCAAGCCGAGGCACATTCAATACTATATTTTACGAGATTAACTAATCTTCCGCCTTTTCGGAGGTTCAGACATCGTATTGAAACCATAGATATGAGGTGGACTTCAACCGAAGTCATCAAGAACGATTGACGATGATGAAGGGCTGTGTCGAGTCAGTACGAGCGGGAATTGAGGCAAGTTCTTGCAGGGGTTCCCAAAGGCGTGGAATCGATAATTCGTTCCTGCTCCCCCATTGAAAAACAAAAGATGCGTCAAGTGATATATCGGCCCTTTTTGGTGGTTCGAGCTGCAGGTTCGGGAATGGAAGGTACTGGTGATTTGTTGGCCTTACGTGGCGATTTATGCTTCCCGATAGAAGTAAAATCAACTAAAGCGAAGAAGCTCTACCTTTCAGGAAGAACCAAACTTCAGTATGAAGCCATGGTCACCGAAGGTGAAAGATGTAAATTGATGCCATTGTACGCCCACCGTCAGAAAGGAGTAAGGGGTGATTCGTGGAGAATTTTCCGCGTGGAAACCAATAATCTATCGGGTAGACTTCGTCAACTCGAAAAATCAATACCACCGTTCCCTACTACGAGAAACGGTTCAGTATTCCTCAATTGGGAAGATGGGATGCCATTACACACTTTCATATCCCTTGTTTGTTCCTCCGCTGGTTCAGAAAATTATGCCTTACATAATTTGGAGGTCCGTTCATTACGAAACAATTTCTTTACGACACCTCTTCCTTCAACTACACTTGAAGAAATCCGTCCTGCGCAGATACTTTCTGACAAGCCATTAGATGTTCTTGCTGAACTTGCTCGCCGCCGTTCCTAATTAGAAATATGGAATCAAGATTGTGAACAGCAACATGACCAAAAGTACAATCGATGACAGACTCGAGGCTTTGTTTGAGATATGAACAATCCACATCGAATGGATGTCCCATAATTTTGTCCTTTTTCCGATTCTTTTTATCCGTTTGAGAACTCCAGTAATCCAATCTTTGAATAAATGGCCACCATCAAAAGGTACCATTGGAATGAGATTGGTAAATCCAAGCAGAATATTCACCCATAATAACCAAAAGAATAAGTTGACAAAGAACAACAAACCATTCAATCCAAGTATGTCCCCAAGTATACCATCTGTAGGAGCGAGCATCGCTTCTTCTACAGGGTGCATAGATACACCTTGAAGTTCAAAGGGAAGAATCATCATCTGGATTATATGCACGGGTGCATAGATAGCCTGACTTACCGCACCACCCTCAAATCGTGGTGAAAAAGGGCCTGCTAGACGGTCGATTCCAGCCGTCCCAGGACTTATTCCTTCTACACCAACGAAAGGATCACCTTGTTTGATATCAAGTGCATCAAGATTTGATTGACTCCATCCAAGTCCGATATAGTAGTCATACTTATCAGATAATGTCAAGTTCATGCTTTCCAATGTTCCATTTTCATGGCGGACATCGATAGAAATTGTATCGTTTGCATGATAATGCCCGAGGGCTGTTTGAAAATCATCATAGTCATGAATCTCCATTTCATCAATTTTGAGTATTGTATCCCATGGTTGTACTCCTGCCTCATCAGCACCTGCATCTTTAATTATTCCGCGGACGTGTGGATTATCGGATGTTGATGTAAAGTTGGCCGCTAGGCCTCCCAATAACATTAAGCAAATAAATGCGGCAAAGAGATTCGTAGCCGGACCTGCTGCAAACATGCGCATACGCTCTTTTCGTGGCGCTTTATGCAACTCTTGATATTGGGGTTCAGCAAAGGCACCAAGGGGAAGTGGTCCCAATTGAAGAAGGCCAAATGAACGAATTCGCATACCATGTGCTCGAGCAAGTAATCCGTGGCCAAATTCGTGAATTACTAATGCAATAATGAATGCCATTGCCCCCCATCCAAGTGGAATCATTGGATTTATTCCAGGAATTGCCACCAGTTCACTCGCTGTTGGAGGGCTTGCTGAAGAGGGGGGTGATATCAGCGATGTGATGAACACTAGAATCAAGAGAATAGCAACTATAAACATAGAGAATAAACAAACCCATAAGGAAACTTCTCCATAGAGTCTCCAAAAACGCCTAGGTCGAGCAACCCGATCAAGTGTTTTCAGGCCCATATTGCTGCGAACCATTAACACGACACCAAATACTCGGGTAGCATTCCATCGGTCGAGGACTCCATTTTTCTCCCAAATACGAAGAATGACATACCAAGCAATAATCAAGGCAAGGACGAGTTTCCAATCGGCTTCTACCGAACCCCATGCTCCATCCATGGTAGAGGCAAACGCTCCTTCTCTTTGAAACTTGACAGGCTCATTCTCAACAAAGTTGATGATGGTTCGCCAAAACCCATGTACATGGACTCCCACCAAACGGCGTTGGAAAACTGGTGTGAAGAGGAATGGGGGCAAACCCCCCAAGCAATATCCGAATGGCACGCTGATGAAGAGATGGCTCAAGTGTTTATGCGATTAAATCGAAGTGTACTCATCGCTGATTTTACCGTCGCAGAAGATGGTTCACTTGATTGTATCGAGCATCTTCAAATCCCACTTGACCGTTGGAACCCAGGTTCTATTCAAGCCATTCGTACAGCGGATGGCCGTGTTCGTTTTCGCCATCGTAATTTGGATATTCACCTTGCTGCTCGACTTCGTGCCCCTGAATGGGGTCAAGCATTACTCGAAGAATGGTTGATGAGTCAACGCGGTGATGTATTACGCCCAAAAGATCGAACGCAACGAATTGCTTCGATTAATCGTACGAAAATGAGTATTGAACGAAATTTGAACCATTCAAATCTTGATGCAGTACGAATGGATTTCCTTGCAACAACAGCATCCTTAGCATCGGTGGAATCAAAACTAAATTCTCGAAGCGGGAACGATGAATCAGAATAACTCAATTGAGTTTGACCTTGTAACGGTCTCTTCCGTTTGCATACATCGTGATTGTTCCTGAAGAAGATACGCAAACCGCAATTCCTTCAACCAATTGTGAGATGGCGCGAGCAGCCAAGTGACGTCCACCTTCCCCCGCCTTAGGAACAATGCCAGCCGGAACTTGGATATAGCGTCCAGCATCACTTGCAACCCCATCTCGATTAAACAAAATCGCTCCATCAAGCCATGCAAATTCAGCCAAAGTTTCATGATTTGCATCGTCCAATACACTTCGCTTCTCAGCAGCATGTCCTTTGAATGGATTTAGCACAAGCGCCGTCGTATGTTTTCTCAAGGCAGGTAATGGGCCAATTGCAAATAATGCGCCAATAGCGTGTCCTTCTCTTCCTCTGGAGCCGATGTGGCGAGCCAGTTGCATCATTTTTGTTAGAACCTCTAATTCAATATGGAAATCTTGTGCCAATGATGCAAATCGATTCGAATTTAATGTTGAGGTGTCGATGACAAACACACCATCGATCGGTTCAGCAAGAACGACTAGCATCCGTTCACCGCTAGAAAGATTTCCTTCACCGATGGCTTGCAATACCAAATCATGCATATGATTGAGTACACTCAAGCCTTGCGAGGTTAGGTTTTCTTCAAGTAAAGAGCATGTAATTCCACTTTCCTTCAAAGCCTCAACAACTCGGTTTTGACTTGAAAGAACGGTGAGTGTAAGTTCAGGAGGCAACACCTCAGCGACCGATTTCACCTTTCGTACATTGTTTGCAAGCATCAATATCGATTGAAATGAACGCCGCTCGCCGGAGAGTGTACTCTTGACCATAGCTGCAAGGTCAACCATATGATTCGCCTCAAGAAGTCGAATCAAAACCAGGCAATTGGTCCTCGGTTTCTCTGTAGACGGTTCTCATGTTCGAGATGAAATTCTTTTCTTTCACCACAATCGTGTATTCTGAAAATCCAGGGTCTTCTTCTCCATCGAGAATACCCAGAATAATTTCTAAGGTTAAACGGGCCCCTTCTCGATGAGGGTAGGCAAATATTCCCATTGATAATGGCGGTGAAACAATCGATTTTACATCTTTTAAATCATTGAGAGTAGCAAATAAGTTCTCATAAGTTTTAGGAAGTAACTCGCGACGTGCCTCATCTTGGTTTGGCCGACGGCAATCAGGGCCAACAACATGGATAATATGTTTGTAATTATTTCCAAGTTCGAAAGGTTCAGTGACTACATTTTTCGTAACTGCGCATGGAGGGGCGTTAATTTTACGCATTTCAAGGCATATATTTCGGGTTACTTGTGTCAATTCAGCACCTGCTTTCCGATGGATGAGGGCATCCAATCCTTCACGACCAGAAAGTCGATTATTTGCAGGGGTGATGAGAACATCACCGGTGTGATTCCATACATCCCCGCCAACAACGCGAAGAATACCCCATTTGCATGTTCGTGCCATATAAAGTTCGGCCATCAACCATCCATGTGGGGCTACTATACTTATCAAGTTCGCTAATACGGAATGAAAATGCCGAAAAACGGCGTTTTTTATTCTTTATTTTTCACGGCCGAGAGATTATTTTTCCGACCTAATAGCGACATTGCTAAACCCTATCGGTGTTAGCAGAATTATATGGACAGAAAGGGGTCGAGCCTTGTCTTGACCCTTATGTTCGTTTTGAGTAGCCTTGCGACGCCATTTATTGAAGGCGATAATTCTGTGTCATCATCTAATGATTCCATGGAGAAAACAACGCTTAGTGAGGTTTTTACGGGATTCACAAGTGAAGGTGGAGCAGATTTTTGGAACCAAACACCTTGGGCCACACGTGCTCAACCTGCGGGTTTTGATTTTCTTACAGTGTATGATTATTCAGATGTAGGTGTTCTCATCAACAATAATTCGGATGCAAGCAAAACAATTGGTTGGGCTTTTATCAATGCCCGGAACATTTCGGAGGAAAATATTTTCTTTTTCAACGACTCAGGTGCACCGACAAAGGAAACCATTAATCGAGATCAATTTAACGAGTATTTCGCCCTTCCTTTTTTAGAAATGCTTGCAAATCGTTCTTCAAGTACAGAACTCAATTATCTTGTTTCAACCAAAGGAATCCCTCTTCGTATCAATGGTGGTGCAGATAAAGCGAGTTTTGACCAAGAATTTTCTCTTCTAGGGGGTACATATAATTCCAGCATAGGTTCTAATTATTGGATTAATCATGACTATGGCCCTCTTGGAGGAAATGGGATGAAAGCATTTTCACGCGATGACTATGGATTCTTTTTGGTTACTCGCTTGACTGGATATACTGTAGAAACTGCACTTGGGTTAATTGAAAAGGCCAATAACAGTTTAGGGCAACGTGGTATATTTGCTTTAGATTTGGCAACAAACCGTAATAATTCAGGTTACAAATTTTGGAACGAAGACCTCTATACTGCTCAAGCAGAACTCAATGGAAGCAAGGGATTGCCTACTGTTTTTGATGAAACTTCAGAATTTTTGACCAATCTTTCCAATGTAATGGGGTACGCATCATGGGGTTCAAACGACGGTAGTTGGAATTCGAATTGGCTTCCCAATTCGGGATTTAATACCATGGATTCAGCGTATTCAAGTGGAGCCAAATATTGGGATGCAACAGTACCAAACCTCTCAGCTGGTGACACCTTTAATTGGACAACACAATCGGAAGTGAAGCGAGATGGTAATTCTGCCATCAAGGCATCTCTATCTGCCGAATGCAGTCAGGAATCAGGATATGGAACGCAAGGAATACTTGCTGAATATTTCGATAACGAAGGAATAAGTTTCAACACTGCCTCGATGCCTTCACTTATCGATCGAGTTCCCGACCACGTGCGTCTTGAAAGTTCACTTCAATATCCAGCATCATATCAGGCCTATCCTGGTTTAGATAACCGATTTCAAAACAATTGGGGTGCACGGTTTAGCGGTCTGATAGAACTACCTGAAACTGGAAATTGGACATTTTATCTCGATTCAGATGATGGCTCGGAACTATGGGTAGATGGACAATCCGTCGTGACAAATTATGGTTCACATGGAATGACAGAACGCTCTCAATATGGCCAATATGATGTTGGAAAACACGATTTTAAAATTGAATTCTTCCAAGGCGGAGGCCCACATGGTTTACGACTCTCTTGGTCGGGGCCAAATCAAAGCAAGGCATTGGTCCCTGCTTCAGCCTTTTCATTGGCTGAAAATTATATTCCGTCAATAAATAATTTGATTCATCATTGGGATTTTGAAGAGGGGAGTGGTTCCTTCGCTCAAGATTCCGTGAATTCGAGTGCTAACTTTACGCTCAAAAACATGAATTCGACGAATTGGCGTACCTGTACAGATGGCTCATGTCTCTGGTATGATGGTGTAGACGATTCGCTGGAAGTTGATGTCGATGATTGGGTTGGAAACTTTACTGTAAGTCAATGGGTTTGGGCAAATTCAACAACATTGCCGACCTATGCATCGGTTTTTGCCGTCGACCATAATGCAGGCTCTAATAGTTCGTTTCAACATGCAATGTTCAGTGGAGAATGGCGCTTGCATAACAATCAGTCATACACCTTTGGTGCTGTTGAGGCTCAAGAATGGACACATCTTGTAACCGTTTTTGACAATGGTTCTACACGGCAATACCTCGATGGTGTATTGGTTCGAACTACTGCATTTACTCCCGGTTCTTTCAATAATTTTGATGTCTACAAACTCGGGGTAAATCGAGGGGAAAGTGTATATTTCGAAGGAATGATTGACAATGTTATGATTTGGGATTCAGCACTAGAAGATCAAGAAATTACCACATTAAACCGTGATATTTACAAGGATTGTTCAGCCTATTCAGGTAATGGAACGGCTGTGGCATCGATAGAACAAACCTATGATTTCCCCGATGAATTAGAGGGACATGCTTGGATTATCTATCTGTACGGGCAACGTATAGGTGATGTATATGGTGATTTCACTATTGAAATCGAAGGTCTTGACAACAACGGAACAGTACTATCTACCAATCAATCGAGCAGCAAGAATTTTGCATCTTCATGGGAATCTCGGACATTGCGTTTCCGTCCACACAGTGACGCAACTTCTTTCCGAATACGGGTGCCATTAGATATCGTAGCAACTTCAACCGATGGTTCAATTTACCTTGATACCATGAATCTACGAGCAATCCGCCCACACAATTCTTGGATTGACGGCTCCATTGCTGAAACGGCTGTATCTACCGGCGGCCGTTCTTTCAATTGGGATACTGGTTATGGCCAATCTTTGATTGCAGATTTACTAGAAGATGGTGTATCTAGCGTCAAGGGCTATGTCTACGAACCATACCTGACCGCAGTGGGTTCTCCTAGTATGTTGATGAGTATGTACGCCAGTGGCTTCAATATGGCAGAATCACATGCTGCAGCAAATCTTCAAACAAGTTGGATGGGAGTAACCGTTGGTGACCCAAAGATGGCACCTTATGCAGATTTAAACCACGATATCAACCTCATTGGCATTCGACAAATGGAAAATGCCTCGTACATGCAGCCAACCCAACTTCAACTTGCGATAGAAAATTTGGGAATGGCTTCTTCAAACGGTTCACTTTTGGTGCAAGATATTCAAGGAAACGTCGAGATATTCCGCTCAAATATTTCACTTCCAAGTGGAGATTTGAACGGTTCAAGAATACTATACAATTTCAGTATTACACCTGAAAAGACTGGATGGATGGACCTGAGAATTCGTTATTTAAATTCAAGTAATAATTCACCGGAGCGGAATATAGCAAATAATATGGCCAATTTGCGAATCTGGGTGAATGCACCTCCGACCGTCGATGAAATATATTGCGATGCTGAAATCTATGCACGTGGTGACAATTTCATCTGTACGATTGAAGCTAGCGATGACATGAATGTTTCATCAGTTGAAGTAGAATGGGCAGTGGCACAAAATCTTTCGAACCTTTCAGGCTTAGTTTGGGCACCCCATTCGACAGGCAGAGTCGATTCACAACGTTGGCAAGCATCAATTTCTCTCCCTACAACATTGGAACTTGGATTCTTAGTTTTACGAGCAACTGCATATGACGAAAGCCAACAAGCAGGATTTTTGCTCGAAACAGATATTGCTTCAATTGTTGATGCTCAAGCCCAATGGTTTGGTCCTCATTTTTCGGGAATTGATTCACCCTCATGGTCGGGTGCAAATCAGTTGCCCTACCATCCAATAGGAGGTTTGTTCCGTGGCGAGGTTACAACATTCATGATTTGTGTATTGGATGCTGATTATGATATTCTTGAACAACAGCCGATTTTAACGGCTTCTACTGGACAACTTTCGAATATTAGTTATGTTGCTAAAGTTGATTCGAACCATCACTGTTACACGGGTTCATACATCCGAGATACGAGCTCTTCACTTGGCGATGTTACTTTCGAAATTCGTAGTATTGATGGAATTTTACTCAATTCCCGAGTCATCTCGACAGATGACCGTTCTCCAACTGCGGCCATCGAGATAGTTGATGCTGAGGGGCGAGTACTTGACAGTGTTAGGGGGGGAGGAAATGAATATGTTCGTATACTCGTCACAGACCTTGATGACCCCTCATCTTCGGCAACAGGTGATTTGCATATCGGATGGCCAGGGGCTGATATACGCACCATCCCAGTTGATGTGATGGATATCAGTTTGCCAATATTACTTGAATTATCTCAAATTTCAACGGCTTTAGAAAGTGGTGAACTTGAACTTCAACTGGATATGACAGGCCAACACGCTGCTGTGTTCAGTAAAGATTACCGTTTGCCCTTACTTTTGACTCCACCAATCGTAGTGTCATCACATCTATGCGATGAGCAAGGGCCAATCGATTCCTTACGTTTTGGAAATACTGGCTATTTACTTGTACATATTCAAAGTGAACGACCAATAAAATCAATGCAAGCCGAATTGAGCCAATTAGGCTGGTCTGTACCGGCTCCTTCTCTCGGTGAAATTGATCCTTCGGATGCAATGTTAGAAAATTGTTTTTCACTTGCACAACCTCTTGGGATAAATGAACAATTGCATCACTTCCAATTGCGATTAGATGGTACCTTTTTCGATGGAGAAGGGCTCACCTTATTCACAGTTCGCGACGAAGAGGGTTTATCAAAATCATTGAACCTCCCTGTTAATTTTTACCACGCAACGCCTCAAACAGTACTTGAATCGAATGAGAATATGACCGCAGGAGACACCCTCACGTTCCTTGCTTCAGTCTCTGATGCAGATGGAATTGATGATTTGACATGCTCTGCCCTTGTGTCGGAAAATCAGACACAATTAGCCCTCTTACAACTCACGCTTCAACCGATAACAGGCACAACAGCATCCCTAATGTTCCAATTTCCAACAACCGGGGCATTAAGCAATCTTACTCTTGATGTAGTAGTAACATGCATAGATTCGTGGTCACAATCAAATTCCTCTCAACTTCAGTTCACTTTACTTCCTGAACCAATATGTGAATCATGTAATCAAATTGATGTTCTTGATGAAACTGAACAAGTTACTTATTCAACTCGAACAGTACTCATTATAGCGGCACTTCTTTTTGTTGCACTTCTTGGAATAATCTTGTTTTTGAAAAAACCGAAAGAAATGAAAACTCCACTGTGGGCATCCGATGAGAAGACATTCGAAGACATCACCTCTGACGATTCAATGATTTCTACTAGTCAATTGGAAATACCTGAGGGGTGGACTCCTCAACAATACCGGCTTTGGCTTGAAGGAGAAATGCCGGAGGGATGGACTCTTGTACAATGGGTATTATTCAGTGATGAACAGTTGGAATTGCTCGGAGAGTTGTAAATTCAAAAGAGAAGGGTTGATGTGCTTTGAGCACTTGGTTCATTTGATTGCTATGGCAGTGGGATATGTTTTGATTAATGTTGCACCTGGAAAAGAATACGAAGTATACCTTGCAGTGAAAGACATGCCCTATGTTGATGATGCAACTCTTCTATTTGGAGATCATGACTTGATTGTCAAGTTGTCAGCAGACAGTCTTGCAATCATCGCTCAATCTGTTGTAGAATCAATTCGTCAAATCCCTGGAATTGTAGATACTAAAACACTTGCAGGCGCTGAATTATAAAACGAAAATATGTAGTCCAAAATCGGACTTTTCTAAATGATAGACTGCGGGGATAAGCGTGAAAAAACCACCTTGGAATGAGGGACTGCGGGGCTTGTAGGGCGCAGTAAAGCGTTTAAATGGCAAAAATACTATATACTCTACTAAAGTGTCAATAACCGGAGGAAATCCAAAATGTCTGATAAAAAATACTTTGTTCTCATGGAGAACGGAAAAGATACGAGCCAGGTTTTTGCAAGCAAACAACCCCGTGGCGCAGCTCTCAAGGCTGCAACCCGCGGACATACGAACATACGCCTACGTGAGCGTGGCACCAAGCGTGTCCACGTCTTCACAGGCAACATTAGCATGGTAGATAAGCCAGCTAATGGACCAGCTTGGCTTCCTGACAAGATCAAGAAGGCCAATGTCAAGAAGTCTGGAATCGAACACCTTTGATTCCACAACAACTTGGTTGTCTGTTTTTCAAATTTAAAGTTTAAATTTGTTCCCGCAAGGGTCGCCGCTTCATTTCCCTCTTCGGAGGGATTTGAAGCCATTTCATTCTTTCTTCAACGGCCATTCTGCAATCCATAGCGATAGCCAAATCATTGCAAGTTGCGCTATAGCTCGGAAAACATGTCCCATTGTGGTAAAGTTTGTTCCACCAACTGAAATATCATTGACCCACATGTTCAAGTTCGCCCAATAGACCAAGATGAGAAAAACGCCTGTCGAAAAACCGGCTCTTCTTCGTGAGACAGGAGATATCATTCCAATTCCTAGAATAATTTCGACTAGTCCGCTAATGTAAACCCAGAATTCGGGAAAACCGAGCAGTTCTGGAACAATCGGTGTGAAAAAAGCAGTATTAGTGAAGTGTTGAATTCCAATCCAAACGAATACTGCCCCAAATGCGAGAGCAGAGAGTGGCCGTACTTTTTCAACAGAGGGAGGCAATATATCGCCCTCAGTAGCGGACTTTTTGCCGAGTAAGGGTTCGCCAAATACGCTTTATTGGGTCATAATAACGGTCAACAACTCTTTCCTTTAGAGGAATAATTGCATTATCGGTAATGTTGATTCCAGCAGGACACACATCAGTACAACATTTGGTGATGTTACAATAACCAATTCCAAATTCATCTTTGACTTCTGGAATTCGGTCTTCTTCATCCATTGGGTGCATTTCAAAGTTAGCAAGACGAACCAATGTTCTTGGTCCACCGAAAACATCGAACTTTTGGTATTCTCTGAGTACGTGACAAGTATCTTGGCAGATAAAACATTCAATACACATTCTAAATTCTTGAGCGCGTTTTGCTTCAAACTGACTGAATTCCCAATCAGGCTCCTCAGGACCCTTAATCGGTACAACAGCCTTTGCCATCTCATAGTTCCAAGAAACATCACTGACAAGATCCTTAACATGTGGGAAAGTTTTCAACGGACGAACAGTAATAATCTCACCCTCAGGCGTTTCTTCAATGATATCACTCATTCTAGTCATACACATCAAACTTGGGTTTCCGTTGATTTCAGCACTACATGAACCACACTTACCAGCTTTACAATTCCAGCGGCATGAAAGGTCAGGCTCTTTCTCATGTTGAATACGGTGAATACAGTCAAGAAGCACCATGCCCTCATCTAACTCAACATCATATTCGACTAATTCTCCTTCGCCTTCTTCTCCCCTGAAAACTTTAATTTTAATGTCAGTCATATTCAGGCCCCCTTCTTTGAACGGTCAAGTAATGCTTCTAATTCTTCAGGCGGTTGAGATAACTCTTCCTGACGGATTTTAATTTCAGCACCATCTTTCCAAACAACATTTGTTGTATGACTCCACATTCCAGTATCTGGCACTGGGAAATCATCACGAGTATGTCCACCACGACTTTCAGTTCGAGTAAGTGCAGCAAGAGTACAGGCTGTAGATATGTCAACCATATTTTCCAAATCCAGTGCTTGATGCCATCCTGAATTGTAAAGCATTGAACTGCCTGAACTGGTGTTTTGAATTCTCTTTCTAAATTCTACTAAATCGGTTAATGCAGTTTGCAAATCCGCATCAGTTCTAATGATGCCCACTTTCGCTTGCATCATATCTCTTAATTCATCATATACACGACCAGGATTTTCACCGTTTTCTCTCTTTAGAGGTTTTAGATTTGCTTCAATAGCATTCTCTACTTGCTTTGTATCAAGTTCTGGTTGTTTGAGGTCACTGGAACGCTTTGCAGCATGTTCTCCTGCTCTCTTACCAAATACGATTAGGTCGGAAAGGGAATTACCACCAAGACGATTTGCTCCATGCAAACCACTTGCAACTTCACCAGCAGCGAATAATCCGTTAATTGTTGATTCTTGTGATTCAGCATCCACTCTTACTCCACCCATTACATAGTGTGCAGTAGGGCCAACTTCCATTGGTTCCTTAGTGATGTCAACTCCTGCAAGTTCTTTAAATTGATGATGCATACTCGGAAGTTTTGCAATAATTTCTTCAGCACTACGCTGATTTGCAATATCTAAATATGCGCCACCATGTGTTGAACCACGCCCTTCAGCAACCTCTTTGTTAATCGCCTTAGCAACGACGTCACGAGTCAGTAACTCAGGAGGGCGCCTAACGCTTGCCTTTTCTCCAGCAACAACTTGTCTAACCCATTCCGTAGCCTCTTCTTCAGTTTCAGCGTGGTCACCTTTGAACATATCAGGGACATTGTCAAACATGAATCTCTTGCCTTCTGAATTGCGAAGAACTCCTCCTTCTCCACGAACACCTTCAGTCACTAAAATACCTCTAACACTCGGAGGCCATACCATTCCAGTAGGGTGGAATTGAACGAATTCCATATCGATTAATTCAGCACCTGCGTTTAGAGCTAGTGCGTGTCCGTCGCCAGTGTATTCCCAAGAACCGGAACAAACTGACCAGCATCGAGTAATACCTCCAGTAGCAAGAATTGTTGATTTTGCTGAGTATGCATGCATTGCACCATCTACTCTATTGTAGGCAACACAGCCAGTACAAGTACCATCTTTATCCTGCAAGAGATGACTTACAGTATATTCCATAAAGATGTCAATTCCAGAATGGATTCCTTTTTCTTGTAGTGTTCTAATGATCTCAAGGCCAGTTGAATCACCAACGTGGGCCAAACGGGGGTAGGTGTGTCCACCAAAGTTTCTTTGATTGATTAGACCAGATGGAGTTCTGTCAAAGACAGCGCCCCATTGTTCGAGTTCACGAACTCTATCCGCAGACTCTTGTGCATGAATTTGTGCCATGCGCCAGTTGTTGAGATATTTCCCACCTTTCATGGTATCTTTGAAGTGGGTTTTCCAACCATCTCGGTCATCAGCATTTCCTAGAGCGGCAGCAGCGCCACCCTCGGCCATGACAGTATGTGCCTTGCCCAATAGGGACTTGCAAATGATTGCAGTTTTAGCACCACTGCGAGCAGATTCAATTGCCGCTCTAAGGCCAGCTCCGCCAGCCCCGATTACTACTACATCGTATTCATGTGATTCATATTCGCTCATTCAAAGACCCCCGAAAAGAACGATATCAGTCCACCAACCTTCAGTACAGGCATAGATATAGAAATCCGAGAACATAACCCAGAATAGAGATACAACAGCCCACTTACCATGATTCTTGTTCAATCCTGAACAACTCTTCCAGCATGCTTCAGCAACTGCACCGCCACCATTGCGGAAACGGTTTCTTATTCCTCCGATTGCGTGACGGAATGAATGACATCCAAGTGTATATCCTCCAAGCATTATCACGTTTAGAAGTAAAACGAGAGTTCCAACCGAGACTCCAAAGGAATCATCCTTACCATCGGCATGGAATTGGGTTGCTAACAATACATCGTATGACAATACGAAGAGATATGCAACTGCAAGATACATGAAATAACGATGAAGGTTCTGGAAAAGGAATAATTTGCGTTCTCCATTGTAATCACCAAATGGTGTACTTACTGCACATGCGGCAGGGTTTGCCATAAATGAGCGATAGTATGCCTTACGGTAGTAATAGCATGTGCCACGGAATCCTGCTGGAATGATCAAGATGAACATAGCCGGACTCATCCACCAAAGACTTTCAGGAACCCAAGAACCTAGTCCAGTATCTCCGGGGAGAATAAGTGGCGAGAATAAAGGTGAAAGAACATGGCTACCCTCAGACTCAATCGCCAAGGTCTGACATTCGGTAATGACTCCACTAGCGGCACCGCAGGCTGAATTGCCGTAATCACTGAAAATCCAGAAATCGGCCTCCATGAATCCGCGCCAAGTAGCATAGGCAATAGCGATTCCAAGATAGATAGCCATAGCCAGTGGGGACTTCCACCAATTGTCCATACGGTCTGTTTTTCCTAATCCTCTATCCATTGGTAGATGTCCTGCTTTAACCACAATAAGTCCCCTACATATTGCGCTAGTGGTTTAGGCTTTTGATAATATGCCTATTGAAATCTCAACCGTGGGCTGAGTAATCGCCTCCGCCTCTAACATTTCGATTTCGATTCATCTAAGTGTGAGATGGATAACAATAATCAATACAAAGATTTGTTCACGCAGCATGTCCATCTTACATATTCACGCCTCCTTCTCCTCATTCAAAAAGCATGATAAGTGGGCCAATAGTGGACTGGACACAGCCTTAGGCTGGACGGTGTTATCATGGCTGATTGGAGTTCAAAGAATCCGTATATGACTCAAATTACTGAGAATTATATTCTCAACGGCGAGGGGTCCCGGAAGGAAACCCGCCACATCGTATTCGCGCTTGGAGATTCAGGCCTTGACTACAAAGTCGGTGATGCACTTGGTGTTGTATCGGAAAATCCACCCCATATCGTAGATGAACTCATCGATATTCAAGGCTGGGACCGGGACCAAGTGGTTGAAACCCATAATGGGGAGAGAGACCTCTACACAGCCCTCAAGAAAGATTTTGAAGTACATATGGCCAACAAAAAATTCGTCCAATCACTTGCCGGTAAGGTCGTTTCTTCGGGAATGAAAATTTCTTTGAAGATTGTTGCACGTAGTCGAAATGGTGAGCAATGGCAATCCTCCGAATCCTCATCCCTGCCTCCAGGTCTTGCATCGAGTAAAGCATCGGATGACCCTGCAGCAAAAGTCGAAGCACTATTGGGAGATGTGAAAGCAGTTGAAGATTATCTTTGGACACGTGATTACATCGACATCATGCGTGAATTTGATGTCAAATATTCCCCCGAAGAGTTCTTTGAACTTGCTTCAAGACTCAAACCCCGTTTGTATTCGATTGCTTCCTCACATGATGCACATCCCGGTTTTGTTGAACTGACTGTTGGAATTGTCCGATTTGAATATCATGACCGTGCTCGTGGAGGATTGTGCACACTCTACATGGCTGATGAGATTGATACCAGCGGCCAACCAATTGGCGTCTTTATGTCGCCGACCAAATCGTTTATTCTTCCAGAAGACAAAGATGTTGACATCATCATGGTCGGACCAGGAACAGGTATTGCCCCTTTCCGTGCATTCATGGAACAGCGTGTATTTGATAGTGGCAAAGGACGAAACTGGTTATTCTTCGGCGACCAATCCTCTAAAACCGAATTCTATTACAAGGAGCAAATCGAAGGCTGGATGGACAGTGGCGATCTGTACCGTTTCACTACTGCTTGGTCCCGTGACCAAAAAGAGAAAATCTATGTTCAACACCGCCTCAAAGAACATGGTGAAGAAATTTGGAAATGGTTTGAGAACGGCGCTTACTTCTACATTTGCGGTGATAAGACCTACATGGCAAAAGATGTTCACCGAGCATTGATTGAAATTGCAATGGAACACGGTGGAATGTCTGAAGACGATGCAACACATTTCATTGGAACAACCATGATGCGTGAAGAGAAGCGTTACTTACGTGACGTATATTGATACGTAATTTGTTCAAATAAAAAAAGCCCCCATCCCTTCCGAAGAAGGAATAGGGGCGGCCCTCCAAACCACTCGGGTTTGGTGTATTACTTCAAAGAGAAACTTGGTTTCACTCTGCGCTTGCGTCTTCGGCTTCGCCAGAGATCATTTCGTCAATCTTGACACCGACTAAAGCACCAATACCAACAAAGAGACCATCGCAAATCCAGTTGACAACAGTATCAGCAATACCATCACCAGCACTTGCAATAGATGCACCCATTTCATGAGCACCGGTGAGCATCATTGCACCACCAAGAGCCATGAGTCCGAAAGCAGAAGCCCACTCCGATTCACATCGAGTGTGGACTTGCCACCAAACAGCACCAGCAGCAATCATTCCAAGGACACCCCAGAGGTTGTCAGCAATATCTGGGATCCACATTTCTGTGGCTGCCCAGCCGGTTTCAATTCCGCCAGCTTCAGTTGCAAGAAGGATTGCGAGCAATGCTCCAATCGCTTGCATAACCAAACGCATACCGTTTGCCATCCAATTTCCTTCAGTGTCTGATAGGTCGCCTGTCATCATGTGACTCCAGGTTACTACAGGTAGCAGGTGGGCACCGTTAAATGCCATCCAAGCAACTGCTAGAGCAGCAGCGCCTGTCAATGTGCTTAGTCCCATCCCAAAAACTACCCAAGAGAGCATGAATGCTCCCCCAAGTTCAGCCATATTTTCTTTCATATTCATTTCCATATTTTTTCCCCCTCCTAAGAGTTAACTGCTAATTTTTTTACATAGTATATAACTCGCGGGGGATGTAAAACCGCGATTAAAGGCTTTTTTTGGGGTTTTTCTGGGGGCCGGTGTTGCTGAGAACACCTAAATTTCCATTGGAAGTAAGAAAATGAAAAAAACAACCACAAGCGTTTGTAAGGCATCATTCAAACTCTTATACCGGTATGGGGACACTGGTCACGGGCACACCTTGTTCGATTGCCCGTTCTTCCATACGTTTGGTCCAAACAGAATCAGGGCCAGGGAATGAAAGCATGTGTGTTGCTCTTGCAAGCATCGTTCTGGCTAAAGTTGCTACAGCCTCAGGGCGTCCAGAATCGTGTGCTGATTTCGGACGGGGCGCGTTCCAAGCCTCACTAAAAACAGCGAGTTGGACGTTGTTATTGTCTGCCCATCTTTCAGCAAGATAGTCAACACCGCTTGCCCCACCGAGAATAATGAGGTCGGGATAGCCATTTGTTTCCACCCAATGCTCAAGTTGCTCTTCAAGCCATGCATAGTCGTAAAATTTAGAATTGCCGCAAATAATCAAATTTACAATCTTTCCATCCCGATTCAAATCAATTCCGGCTAAGTCGTCGAGGGCCTCTGCCCCGGTCTGGTGTTTCCGCGCCATATGCTCGCATCGCCATCATGTGCTATCAAACTTGCGTAGTTTTTCTAGAAAACGAAAGAAATTTTCACATTTTTCGCCGATTTATGTCAATAATAGACAAGAATGTATGGATTAGGCGAATATAATTTAGGTTCAGAAGAAGAGATTTTCACTTGGATTGAACCGTTGGCATCATAGAGTAATTGCTCTTAGACTCAGTTATGGCATTCAAACGTGTGCTCATTGCCAACCGCGGTGAAATCGCTCTTCGAATTCTTCGAACCCTTCGTGATATGGGTATTGAAGCAGCAATTATTCACGGTCGTGAAGACCGATTATCCCTACCTGTTCGGTTTGCTGATGTGGCTTATGCAAATTACAAACAGAATCCATTGGACACATACTTGGATATAGAATCCGTTATCCAAGCTGCCAAGGAAATGGGTTGTGATGCAGTCCACCCAGGATATGGTTTCCTTGCCGAAAATGCTAATTTTGTTCGCCGATTAAAAGAAGAAGGAATTACTTTTATTGGCCCATCCGCTGATGTCATCACTCTTCTTGGAGATAAAATTGAGGCGAGAGCAGCAATGGAGGCTGCGGGTTTGCCGACGGCCAAAGGCTCATCCGAATCAATTTCAGATGCGGATGTAGCGTCTGCTTTGGCCGAAGAAATAGGTTATCCAGTAATCATCAAAGCTGCCGCGGGTGGCGGTGGAATCGGAATGCAAATTGTTGAGAAATCCGATGAATTTGAGAATGCTTTGAAACTCTGCCAATCACGTGCTCGTTCTGCTTTTGGAGATGAGCGTGTCTTTGTTGAGAAATATATCCAAGGCGCCCAGCATGTTGAATTTCAGGTTCTTGGAGATGGGAAGAAGGCTATTCATTTCGGTGAACGATTTTGTTCAATCCAACGTCGACATCAAAAATTAGTTGAGGAAGGACCTTGGCTCTCTGATGAAAAGCGTGAAGAAATCGGAGCATTGGTCTGTAAAGGTGCAGAATCAGTAGGATACAAAGGATTGGCAACCTTTGAATTCTTACGCGATGCAAATGGAGATTTTTACTTCCTTGAAGTCAACCCCCGTGTTCAAGTTGAACATACTGTAACTGAATTAATCACCGGACACAATTTAGTTGAACTTGGAATTCGTGTTGCTCAAGGAGAACCCTTGCCTCTTTCACAGGAAGACATTGTTTGGCGAGGGCATGCAATTCAATGCCGTCTCAATGCTGAAGATCCACGTCAATTTATTCCAAGCCCGGGGCGACTTTGGGAATGCCATTTCCCTTCGGGATATGGAATAAGAGTTGATACACATGCTTACCCTGGGTACGAAATGCCGGGTTGTTTTGATTCACTTCTCGCAAAATTACTTGTTTGGGGTAAAGACCGAGAAGATGCGGTAAAGCGTATGCGCACCGCTTTGGATGAAACCGTCATTTCGGGTGTTGAACATTTGATTCCACTTCATAGAAGGATAATGGATGAAGAAGATTTCCTAGAAAAAAATATCACAATTCAATACATCGATATGCATCAAGAACTTCTTGGCTGAGCACTTCGGTGTAGCGAAAGGGACAAGTAGGCTCTTCTATTGGCCACACTATGGATGTATTAATCGTCGGCAGTATTGCTTACGACAGTGTTGTTTCTCCAATTGGCCATGTAAAAGATGCACTGGGTGGTTCAGCGACCTATGCCGGTTTAGCTTGTTCGTTTCACGCCAAACGCCTATCCCTCGAAAATGTTGGACTCGTTGGTGTCGTCGGCGAAGATTTCGCAGAAAAGGACCGAACTCTCTTGGCAGATTGTGGTTTAGACCTTAGCGGAATTGAAACAGCTGAAGGAGAGACGTTTCGATGGGCTGGTTCCTATCATGGAACAATGGCTGAAGCACAAACTCATGAAACGCACCTCAATGTGTTTGAGCACTTTGAGCCAAAGGTCCCAAGCACACACCAGTCGCCTCAAATTACTTTTTGTGCAAACCTCCACCCTGCTCTCCAGTCTAGTGTACTTCAACAAGCGATACCTCAGCGACTTTCAATGCTTGATTCAATGAATTTATGGATTAATATTGCTCGAGATTCCTTGGTCGAAGTGATGCAAAAAGTCGACCTCGTTATCATCAATGATGGTGAAGTTCGAATGTTGGCCGATGATGAAAATTTGATTCGTGCAGCTGGCAAAGTTATCGAAATGATTGGCGTTCAAACCCTTGTTGTGAAACGTGGTGAACATGGTGTCATTGCATTCCATGGTGACCACATCATCTCACTTCCTGCATTCCCCACTGAGAAAGTGGTTGATCCTACAGGATGTGGCGATACTTTTGCAGGTTCGATTGCTGCACACCTCGCTGCAGGTTCTGGTGCGTTGAGCCGAGATGAGTTGCGTCATGCTTTACTGGCTGCAACAGTGAGTGCAAGTTTCACCCTCGAATCATTTGGAACTGAAGGTTTGTATTCAATGACTGAAGACCAATTCAATGAACGTCTCTCTCAGTTTCAACGCATGCTCAACTGATTAGATGTCAAGTCGGGGTAATCCTGCTTTCCCAGCATGCTCCGCATGGTGTGTTTTACTATCTTTCAATTCATCAAATGAAATGTCATCAAGCACAGGTAGCGGTTCTTGAATTTCTTCAATAAATTCTTGGTCAATAACCGCTTGACGTTCTATCATATGGGCAAGCATTGGTTCGATTTCATGGTCTGGTAAATCGCCACCACGACTTATCCCTAAATTTCGAATCGATTCTATGGCTTCTGATTGATGGTTTTGAGCCGAACGTTGCCGAAGTTCTCTAGTTGATGAGGAACCAGTGTTTTGATTGTTTGCTGGGCGTCCCAACAACAATCGAGATGCGATTCCAGTTGCACCTTCAATCATTTGAGCGGCAGTTGGACGTACAAATTCCCGGATTCGAGCAGTCCGCCCATTTGAAGAACGAATTTTCGGACGGAGACGTGAGTTAGAACGAACACCTTCTTTTGGCCGCAAACGACTGTTCCCATGATGAATTTTAGTCTTCTTTTGTTCAGGGATTGTTGGAACCACAGGAGTTTCCCGGCGTGCTTTTGCGATGAGGGAAGTGTGTTCTTCAATCTCTGCCCGTGGAAGGATTGCATCTGGAGAGCGAAACGTATCCAAATCCATGTGGGTTTGCAATCCGTTGTTCGATAAATGGTGACTAGGGATGTGTGCGCCTTCTTTACCAATAAAACTCGGCATGTATGTGAGCGGTATTTCTGTTGATTGGGAGGCTTGAAATTCCTGTGGAATCTCTTCATTGGTCGCCTGTATGATTTGTTGATATGAAGGTACGGGTGATTGTACTAAATAAGCAGGTTGAGGTGCGTGAGGGTGAGAAACAAATTGATTTTGAGTTTGATTTTGATGGATATTGTGAGGATAAGCACTTGCGTGGGTGCCTCGGCGGTCGTGAGCATTCGCAATGCCACGCTGTAGAAGGCCATGTTCCATAGTTGAACGAACAGGTTCTTCGTTAGTATCTTCGCCATGCATCCATGCAGCGATTGAACTTTCTGTTTCATCAAAGTCCAAATCGATGCCGTCAGCAAAGATATTAACTGTACCAAGAGATTCACCCTGTTCCTGCTCTGCTGAATCCTCGCCTAGGAATGATAAAATCGAAGGTGATGATTTCAAGTGAACAGGTTTTACAGGAACCTCTTGGAGATTTTGCAAGGTCGCACGAGGAAAGGCCATATCACGATCAAGAATATCGAGTCCAATCCTTGCTTCTTCAAGACCCATGCCACTTTCGAGACGTTTGAGCAAGGTGGATAATCGCATTAACGAAGCATCATTGCCTGTAAGTGTGTGGCAGCCTCCCGCTTCAGTATCAAGTGTAAGTGTTGGTTTTCGTGTTCCAAACCACCCAAGAATCATTGCTATACCCAATACTGCAGTTGCTATTTGTAATGTATTTGGAATCAAAATTCGTTTTGCAATGTAAATTAATCCACAACCAAGTAATGCATAGAAAAATGAAATGAGGCGTGTATGGTGATGATGAACTCGTGATATTTCGGATAGGCGCAATTCCAAACCATGCCCACTTCGTGTTTCAAGAGAAAGCATACGCTCATCGACTGAAGCTCGAATTTTACCCGAGCCTGCTAAGTGCAACGCTCTGAAGACCTCACAGTCTTCTGCACTTGCAGGACCTTCCTCCTGTTCAATAATGCGCATCCCAGCGCGCAAACCAACTGTGCTGGGTTATCAAACCACCGATTGTTCAATGTATTTGGGCGACGAAAACGCGCCCTTTTTTCTGTCGCCGACCCTCATTTAGAGAGTGTGAGAATTGCATTTCCCATAATACGTGGTTTAGAATCTAATTGTGCGATGAGTGTTGCCTCAGGATTTTCTCTTCGAATAAATAGAGGGGAATCCCAAACGACTTCCATTTCATCTCCATTTACCGCACCTACTCTGCCTACAATAAATTGTAAATCGACGCTGGCATGAACGACATCTCCTTCTGCAAGAACTCGCTTTTGAAACGGAGAACGATTTAACTTCATTGTTGATTGATTGTGAGCAATAACTGCGAGAGGAACACTGGTATTGGTTTTCTTATCTTCAACCGCAGGGCGAACCAATAGAGTTCCACTGCCTAGATGTTCTTCTTTGGCATTTCGTAAGGCAAGTCCGACACGGTCTCCAGCCCCAGCCGCAGAAACATCATCATCCATCACTTGGAGGGATTTTGCGTTCCCAGTTCCGTTTGCAGGAAGTAATACCAATTCATCATGCACATTTACAGTTCCTGATTGAACATAACCAATGGCGACTAAACCAATCCCTTTGACATTAAAATATTGGTCGATAGGAATTACCAAAGGTGCTGCAGCATTTGCAGATAATACCTCTGAAATCTCATCCATGAATTGGTAGAGTGTATTGCGTAATTGGATTCCATCATCTGCCCCAAATATCCATTCGCCTAAACCCGCTTGCTTAAACAACATCTTGACTTGATCTTCATCAACCCATTCACCCTGTGGTGCATTGATTACAGCAATTCCTTTGGAGATATTAGCACTTGCGAAAGCGACGAGAGATTCTCCAAGCGTGGCATCAATAGCAGTGATTTCAATTAGGCCTACACGTGCGGCAGAAAGGGCGTTTAAAAATGGACGAAGGCGTTCAGGATATTTGGCAGGGCGAATGATGGAGAGGATTCGTGGGCCGTCCTGACCAGTCTCTTTGTGAACATAGGTGTGAACATCTCTTTGGTCGGTTGCTTTTGCAATTTCGCGTGCCAAATCATCGGTTCCAATCATCGCGATATTGAGGACAGGCATGCCCCGTCCACCAATGTGGGCCACATGAAGGTAGGGGTGATTCACTTCTTACGGTTCGCCAACATTTGCTCGCGAATGTTTTTTGCGTGTTCCCAATCCCCTTGCTCATCATCTTCTTCAACCACAAATTGAGGTATCGGTATTGGTCGCATCATTGAATCAATAGCGACGAAGAAGAAGAATCCTTCACAAATTTTCTTCTTTTCCCAATTTGCTTTGTTAATTGCTACTGCAGTGACTTTCGTGCATGCAGTATGGCTACTTGTAAAAACGACTTTTCCAGTTACTTCAAGTAAATCGCCTTGCCGTGCAGGAGCAATGAATGTCAAAGCATCAATGGAAATAGTGACAAATTCGCGATGAGCGAATTTAGCACAAGCAATTCCACCTGCTTTATCCATGATAGAGAGTAATTTTCCACCGAACAAAGTGTCGTATGCATTTGTATCGCCTGGAAAAACATGTTCAATGAGCGTTGCGGGCTCTTTAGAATAAGGTTCCATGTTTGTGCGAAGAGGTTCTCCCTCAAGAACTCATGTAGAGTTATCCTTGTCAAGAGGTGGTTTCTTGACCTTGAGGGACTGGCACCTGTTATGGTGAATGAAAAAGTGTGCATTGCTTTGGTGTCCGGCGGCATCGATTCACCTGTTGCAGTCGCTCGAATGCTCAAGCAAGGATGGACTATTTACCCGGTTCATTGTACACAGGAACCTGTTACCGGGCCAGAAGCAGAACACAAAACAATAGCAGCACTCCGTTTTTTCCTTGAAATGGAGGGGTCAATTGGCGATGCAGCACGCCGTCAACTCTCACGAAATTTAACCGTGGTCCCAGTTGCAGAGCAATTGGCTTTGTTTACTGAAAAATGGTGCCACACAGAATATTTCATTCACATGAAACGCTTATTCAATTGTCTGGCTGAACTGGCTGGAAAAGAGGTTGATGCGACACATATCTTAACGGGTGAAAATCTTGGACAGGTCTCGTCGCAAACTTTAGGAAATCTTGGAGCGATTGAGATGGTTTCATCATTACAAATATTAAGACCTCTACTTGGATTTGATAAAACTTCAATAATGCACATGGCTCAAGCAATAGGAACATATGATTTGAGTATCGGACCGGAGGTCTGTGATGCTCTTGGGCCTTCACTCCCGACCACAATTGCTAATTTGGAATGGCTTGAAAAAAGCGAAAACCGGTTAGGTGGTTTAGGCCAAATCTCTCAAGATGCATGGCTTCAAAGACGTGTTGTGGAACTTTGAAGTTCAAATCAAGTTGAAACCCCTCCGTAGGAGGGGGTTTTGGGGCAAGAGTCCGTTGCGATTATAGGTGAAGGAATCCTCGGACGAAGAACAGGTGAGTCTATGACCCATAATAATCGACGATTGAAAGCCCCATTGTTTCTAGTTTTCTTGATGGTATTGGCACCATTTGCTGCTGCAGCAAACGTGACTACTTTTGGAAATGGAAATTCAACAACTGATATTGAATTGCGGGATGGTACTGCGTTTGTGGATACAGATTCTGGTGTTATTCATCTCCCATCATCTGAGACGGTTACCAGTGCTTCACTCGATATTTCGACCAATATGGTTGAACATAGCGCACAAACTCGGGTGGATCTTGAAACAATGCCGCGTGTTTGGAATCCGATGTATAACAATCAACTCACAAAATTTTCAAATTCTGCTGATTTTATCTATGAAGAAGGCTCAAATGCAGTTCCTGTCAAATTGAAGGCAGAAGGATTCCTTACTGATTTTGAAGAAACAAATGCGAATTTCCTCGACCATCGAGGTTTCACCCAAAATCAATTTGGCTGGGACCACGGTCCAATTGACATCACAACTGTAGGGCCAAACTCAAATGTACCTGATTGTTCGAGTGGAACCTATTGTTGGGGCACTGGATTAACAGATGATGACTATACCAATGAGCAGGCAGGCCAAAACGGCTTTTCATACCGCATGACTTCGGCTTCAATTTTTGTCGATTCTAATTTGAAAAACCATATGGCTTACTTTGACTCATGGCATGACCTTGACATCGATACCGGTTCCGGAACAAACCCTCCAATATACTATCGAGATTGTGCCTACATGCAAATACGTTCATCATACAACGATGATTTTGTTGACAATGACCCTGCTGGATTTACTCAAATCGATCTTGACCTTTCAAATTCCTCTGGCGTTGGATATGGTAATGGATATTATGCAAGAGGCTCAGGTTCATCCAATGCTGGACAAATCGATGGGCGTTGCGGAGGCATCAGCCAAGGAGATTATGCTCTTGCTGGAACTTCTACCTCTGTTTCTAATCCTACAGGATGGGCAAATATTGCCATTGATTTGGTTCAATATGTTGGGCAATATGTTCAATTCCGTTTCATCATGGAGGACAATAACATTGGAGGAACTGATGGTGGAAAAGCCGGTTGGTATGTCGATAATTTCCGAGTAGGCGACCCTTTGCCTCAATCGGCCGATATGTCAATCAATGGTTTCCTGCCATCTGTTTCAAGCGGTGATAATCAACCAAATGGATTCGGAATACTCACTCTCGAAGCAGAGACGACTAGTTCAGCTACACTATCTGTGGAAGTTCTTGACTCAGCAACCGGCCTCACTGTTGTTGACCGAAATGGAAAAACAATGACCAACCTTCAAGGAAAAATCATCGAACTTTGGGATATCAATTCAACAACGCATCCGTCGATTGATTTCAAAATGACCTTTGATTCTGGTCCAAGTCGTTTGTCTTCGCCCGTATTTCATGGATTTAGTATTGGGACACGGGTTGGAACTGGATTCAATCAATCGACTGGAATGATGGCCAATATTGTCAATGGCGTTTGGGAAACTCCAGGCAATGGTATGCCGATGCTCTATTCTCCTGTGGTGACTGATGAAACCTATACTCCAGTGCTTGAACGAAGTAATTTTAATCGCCCTATAACTCGCATAACCCCATTTATTCAAGATGATTGTTCAGAAGTACCGAACATAGACATTATTGGGTTTGGTGGAGAAGGTTTACTCGGAGTCGAAAGTGATACTGAGTATATCCTATCGGAACCATTATTCGGATTTAACGCACTAATCTCCTATCAGAACGCTTGTAATGTGGGTGGAATTTGGTTTGATTTGACATTTGGCCACCACACAGAATATGTTCAACTAGATGTTGCAAACGATGGCCACGTAGATTGGGGCTTTGAAGAACCTGCCTTTGGCGGCTTTGGACGACAAACTAATTTCTTGCAAAGCAAGGTCGATGGCGTCAATTACGGTCAATCATCTTCGACCCTCACCATTGACAGTAGCGGCGTTGCAGAAGGTGCCATGTTTATGCTTCCTAAAGGAGCAGAAGTCACCTCAATCGACTATGCTTTCGACCAAATAGAAATTCATTCAACCAATGACCCAGTGGAAGGTTTTGACCTTACACTCTTGTCAGGGACTCAAGAAGTATTCCTTGGTCCAATTGATAACAATACTATTCTTTTCCCAGAATATGTTGGGGAAACAGTGGATATGAAAGCAGCCCTTAATTCACTTCTTTCCAATGGTTTGGTTCCGGTTAGCCATTATGATGCATATGGGCAAGAATGGCAAACCTTCCGACTGAGAGCGAATTCTCCTAATGCTTCCACTGGTGCACAAATGATAGTTCGTGACCTAGATATCATTTACAATTATACAGTTTCACTTAGTAACTCGGACGGTTTAGACCGTGAATTGAACAAAGGTGTTGCTTTGTGGGATGGAGGTACAACTGCAGAAGTGGAGTTGAAGGTATCCGGTACTATTGGTGGCGGACTAACTCTTTCAAATCTTCAAATCACAACTTCCAGCGGTTATGATAACACCATTAGTCTGGTTGGCAATCCAATTGGTTTGTATCCAAACGGAGCCATCTATGAAATCACGACAACCCATACTGTAAGTCCACTTACAGGTGCGAATTTGGCCGAAGCAACATTGACTTTTGAATCAAAAACAGGTGATGTAGTATTGAGTTACAGCGACAACTTCCTATTCTCTGAAGCATCTGATGTTGACGACCTTCTTACCCTTGAATCATCAAGTTCTGTACCGATTACTGATGGAAAGCAAATCACTTGGCGCTTTGTAGTCAATTCAAATTGGGAAGATACCGATGAAGTGCGTATCTATTCTGGTCTCATCGCATCAAATGGGGTCAATGGACTGCCAGATGCCACTTTACTTGCTCCAGTTGGAGGAAATGCTGTTGAAAATGATGCAGTCATCACTTCATTCCAAGTTCTCAACAATATTGGGGTTGTTCAAGATTTAGACGATGGAACTTCCGGACAAACAGTAACCGTTGAAGGTTCTATCCGTCTTCAAGATTTGTCGATTGCTCCAGACCCAAGTGGATATTTCATGGTCCTTGAGCAGAAAACGATTAACAACACAGATGGTAATATATCTATCGAATGGATTTCTGTTGCCAACCAATCTGGTATTCCAGGTGGCGATTTCAATTGGGCAATTGACCTAGGAATGGCTGCTGGCCAAGACACATACCGATTCCGGGTCGATGGCTACGAAGGTGGCGACACCCTCTGTCCAGCGGTGGAATTCCGCCCAGATTCAGATTGTGCAATACCGTTCAATCTCTCGATTGATACACTTGACCCGAACTTGCTGGAAGTTCGAATCCTCAACGGTCAAGTCGACCCATCTTTAGAAACCAACTGGCGAGTAATGGTTGACGATACATGGGTAGTTCCATCTCCGAACCCCACTGCTACTGGTAACCAATCAATTCGTCTCAATGCCAGTGATTTACCAAGTCCACCAGAAACACTCGATCTGAAGATATGGGTTCAATATGACCATGATACCAATTCAAACGGGCAAGCTGAAGCCGATGAATACATCACAGTTGTAGCATATAGCGATGGTGCTGCACCATTTGCTAATTACTCAGCCACTTTCAACGACAATGCCAATGTTGGCCAAGACCCTGTCGGTAAAGTCAGTGTTTGGATTGATGGCTATGACAAGGCTGGAAATCCTATTAATGGCGGCGGGCCTGGGTTTGAAAATGACCAATTCACCTATGTTTCAATGAACTCCAAATCTCCGGTCATTAGAAATTTCTTCATCGATGATTCTCATGATGGTCGTTTCTTGAAATCCAATCAACAACAATACAATGGAAAGTGGAACCATACAATGTATGCCGGCAATGAATACCACCTAATCGTGGAAGCAAACGATGATAACGGTTGGCGAGATATTGATTATTTCCGCATTGATTTGGCAGATGACAGAGATGATATGACTGTCTATTATTTCCCAAGAAATGAAACTGCTTGGACCAATAGCCCATATGTCGAAATCCTCCAAAACCCACAAGTGCTTCGCATGAGTGGTCATGTTCTCATTGACCCATTTGAATCAGACTTTTACTTGGATTTGCCAATTCGTATGACATGGGGATTACCAGGTGCTTCAACCTCACTGAATAACCCAACCCTGTATATGAAAGACCTTGATAATCCAACATATCGAATGCTTCCTGCCCCTGGGCGCCACATCCAAGATTGGTACTACAGCGATGGAATCCAACTAGATTATCGTGCTGATGCGGTAAATAACCTCATGATAACCCCCTTGTTTTCTGACATCATGGAACCTATTACTCAAGATGTACGAAGCGGCTTTATCGGTCCAGGAGATATTGTTTCATTCCAAGGCCAATATGCTTACCTTGATGGAATCTTGAATGAGGTTTATATCACGCCAGAAATCGAATTGACCCTTGAACTCACTCGTGAAAATGCTGCCAAAGATGGGTCCAAAGGATACATCTCCACCCCTGGTGAAGTGACATACCACACCTTTACCGGTGGCGTATTCGATATTAACATTACAGTGCCGACAAATACCAATGATTACACCTACACATTCCGTTTATGTCCTTATGATGCAAGCGGCGGAAGTGGTGGTTCGAGCGGTGAATGTGGCAACGGTATCGAGGGACTACCACTTGGTGCAGTTGATTCATCTACAGCCATTTGTGCATCCTCTTCATCGTATGGATGTCAAAGTTTCAATCTAAAGGTCGACGATACAGCTCCTCGAGTTGTACTTAACTCTTGGACGGTCAAGGACGGCAACGATGAAATTCTTGCTAATGTATTGCCTACTTCAACATTCCATTGTGTCGATATTGAAGTTATTCTTGAAGAACAACAAGCCTTGTTCCAAGGCGATGTTTCCGTGGTTTGGAGTTTCTACAGCGACCCGATGAATAACATCACATGGCCGATTTATCGTGCGACACATGGTGAAATGCCTTTGAGTCAAGAACTCACACTCACCCCTAGCGGAGGTTCGTACTTTGCATCTGCAGAATGTGTCGATTTGTGGCCAATTGAAGAAAGCCAAAATGATCCGAGTGCTGAACAAATTGACAGTGTCGAACTGGTCTTCTGGCTCGATGCAACCGATTCAGCAGGTAATGGTGCAATCAGCCGTGGCGGACCTGTCGAGGATGAAGAAAGTGGAGCAATCTCAATTGCCCCAATTGCCTCAAGTAACCCTCAGCATAAATCGATGTATGAATTGATTCACGAAGAAGCGTCTTTTGCCATTACCGATGTAGTTATGCGTCCTGCTAAACCTGAAGTTGGGCAAGATATGGATCTAGAAATAAAAGTTTTGAATGTAGGGACCATGGATGGTTCAACCATTCTCAATATCCGTTCTGTCGTCAATGATGGTGTACCTGTGTTTGAAGGAAATGTATCCACTGGAGATATTCCAGTTGGAGAAGATGCTTGGATTAAGGTTACTCTTCAGCAATTCGATTTAGCAACTACGGGTATGTATTACCTAATCTCAGATGATGCTACTAATGAGGTTCTGTACAATGGTTCTTCATTGGGTGAAGCGTTTAACGTTAAGGTTGAGAGCCAATCTTCTGATTCAAGTGGATTGTTCTTGATACTTGCGATTCTTGGCATTTCAGTTGCAGTACTTGCGACATTGGTCTTTGTATTGGTTCGTCGAGGAAGCGACAATGATCTCTTCGAAGACGGTTTCGAAGAAGAAAATGAAAAGGCATATGCGGAATTACCAGGGCAGTCAAAGCCACTTTCAGGTCCTCCTGCTCCTGTGGCTAATGTTTCACCTGAAATGGCTCTTGCAATGGCAGAATTCCCTCAATGGACCCAAGATGAAATCCAAGGTTACTTTGACCAAGGATGGAGTGTTGACGCTCTCAAAGATTGGGTTAACAGTCAGTGAGTGTGAAACCTGTGCCCGCTCGACTTGATTGGGGCGACCATGTTTGGAAAGACCCCGAAGGGGGATGCATTTTGCTTCATGGTGTTTTGCCAACCATTGTCTATCCTCGCTTGATGCGTCCAAGAGAAACATGGAATGGCTTGGCATTACTAGAATCGCCCGATGTTGTAGATTTATGGATTCAAGAAGAAAAGGATGAAGCAGAATCCCCAGGCGTCAATCTTTCACATGGACTGATTTCAGGTGGTGCCTTTGGGATCTTTTTAGACGAAGTAACTCGTGTTGAAGATGTAACAAGTGGCCGATACCCAGACCCCGAACCTCGCCGATTGCATCGAAACGCAGTTCGTCATGACAGGCCAGTTTTTTTCATTGAACCTACAGCAGATGATGAAGAATGGAACAAGCATTTGACACTTGAAGCCAAAGCGGCATCTCATTGGAAGAAATTATTGGGGATGGTTTCAATTGGTGGTAAATGGAGAAAAAGAGTCAAGAAAAATATTTTTGATGCTCAAAAACCACCGAAAGGCGTTTCGAGTAATTTTGGTTCAGCAGCAGTTTTGTCGGCAACATGGTGGGACTTGAGTGAATGGATAGTCGGCCCGCAAGTATGCCAATCTCGTGATCAAAGGTTTGCAGGGCGTTTGCGCGGGGCCCTTGCATCGCTCCGCGAGGATTTCGGGGATGAGGCAGTATTGTTGCTCCCGTTGTATTTGCCACATCGAAACGCAATTCTGGAGGCCTTGGAAGCTCTTCCAAAACAAGAGAAGGTTAGTTTAGACAGCACTTCACCCGAGAGACTGGAGGAGGAATGAATATGTCGGGGACAGCCATTAAAGTTCGAATTGAAAACCACTTGTTCCGTTTTATTCCACCAAATCGTATCGACCCGCAGGCAGTTGTTTCACAACTTGGGGGCCAAGAAACTAGTGGTGTGGTAATCAAAGTACTCGATAAACCACGTGCAACTCTTGTGATTGACCAACAAGGACGCATCACAGTTCATGGAACACATCGCATTGAAGCGGCTCGTGCTGCTGCAAAAGAACTGATGCTACGCCTTGGGCTGAATGATTCTGGTTTGGAAACTGAATTAGGTCCTGTAGTCGCCTCCTTTAATTTCGATCAATCTCTGGATATCACCCAATTAGTTGGAAATTATTCTGCAGGAAATGCAGTTTATGATAAACGACTTGGATGCAGTACTATCGAAGATTCACGGCATAATTTAACACTTCACATTTGGCCAAATGGCCGATGCATCGTCCCCAATGCGCGTCACCAAAACATTGTGGCTATGGCTGCAGTGTACTGGAGAACTCAATTGGAAGAGCAGAATCTCTTCATTTAGGTGTTAAATCAATGAACATGTTTGATTTCGCCCCATGTGTTGAAAAAACATGAACTCCAGCGTTTGACTGAGGGTCAACCATGCAAGAGAAGGCAAAATGGACGGGCCCGATACTCGACAATCATTTCCATTTGAATCGCAATGGGCGTTTCCTTGAAGCAGCAAGAGATTTCAAACATGCAGGCGGCACTGATATTGTCTTGGTACATTGCCCAAACTTTTCAGCCCCTCCCACAACTAAAAAAGGTCACACTGAAACATATGCTGACACCATAAAAATGGCTGAGGAAGTGCGAAAAGAAATCGGTCTTGGTGTTAGAGTTGTTCTTGGCCCACACCCTGCGGCATTCGCCCATCAATTCACGGCATGGATTGAGGAATCAGGTGAACAAGGGGCGGAGCGAGCCATGCAGAATTACCGAGAGAGTATCGATGCAGCATTAGATTTTGTCCACGAAGGAAAAGCTCACGCTATCGGCGAAGTAGGCCGTCCTCATTGGAAAGTTGAGGAACGGATTTGGGATTTTTCTAATGCGTTATTACTAGAAACAATGCATTTGGCTCACCAAGAAGGTATTGCTTTACAGTTGCATGTTGAAGGTGAACTTGAATCAACTTACAACGATATGGTTTCAATGGCTGAAAAGGCGGGACTTGCAAAAAATAAATTGGTTCGTCATTACGCTCCACCGGATGTATCACAACAAATTACTCAAGGAATTACACCAAGTGTATTAATTGGCAAAGGAGCAATTGAGACGTTGATGTCGACCGTAGAGTCATGCTCAAATGGTTTCCTTTTGGAAACCGATTACATGGACGACCTACGACGACCAGGCGCAGTATTGGGGCCGAAGACTGTTCCAAAACGTACGCACCAATTATTGGAGGCGGGATTGGATGAAGAATTTCTCTGGAAAGCCCATCAAGAACTAGCAGAAGATTTGTACGGTCCGAGTGTTTATTGAGAGGAGTCGGGCTTTTCCCCATCAATCGCCCATCACATTCATGAGTGAAAGCATGTACCGGCCACTGTGGCAACTATGCGAAAGGCATTGATTCTCGGGATAGTTCTCAGTCTCTTTTTGGGGCCATGCCTTGTTACACCAGTCGCTGCACAAGGCTCTCCGCTACCAGCTGTCGAGTTAAGTTGTGGTTCTGACCCAGTCATGAATGTCCACCCGACTTCAGATGCAGAAATCTCTGTGTTGTGTACCGTGACTAACCCCACTTCTGCCAGTGAAGACATTAGCATCACCAAAATTGAATGGGATGGAGTATTGGTTGAGATGACATTGAGCGAAGATTCGTTCACACTTGCCGCTGGGGAAGATGATACCTTTGAAATTCTCTTTACTGGTCAAACAAAGATTCCAGCAACAGTACAACACTCGTTTGAAATTGAGGCCAAAGTCGAGTCATGGAATGGCCTCCCTTATGGGCAATTACCTGAAGGATTTTGGGTTGCAAACACCTCACATATTGGCGATTTAAAAATTGAAAGTTATGGTATGGTTGAATTATTGCTCTCTGATGTTACAACCCGCTACATGGATACCAGCGATGAAGTCGAATTCAATTTTCAAGTTACCAATAAAGGCAATGCAGAAGACACTTTGGAAGTTGTCTTCGCAAATGCAGCAGAACTTCAAGCAGCAGGTTTTTCTTTCCCAGGTGGGACATCGGTCAGTGAAAAGGTAGATTATCAAGGGACATCATCTGTAAAAAGTCTCACAATTAGAGCTCCATCTGAAGTAAGTTCTGACCTCCGAATGCCGTTGTTGATTAGGGCTCAAAGCACAATTGACGACTCTGCTCCATTTAGTGAAATTAATATTCAACTCGATATCAAATCATCGACCCAATCGAGTGGAATCGATGGTTTAGATTCTTTGAGTTCCGATGATACGCTCATGTATCTTTCAATAGCGGGAGGGGCGATACTTGTCATCCTCTTCCTCGTAGTTTTGGTGCGAGTTGTTTCAAAGAAGAAGCCCAAGGGAGCGGTTCAAGCAAAAGTTACTCATCCGATAATTCTACCAGAAGAACCAGACCAAGAATCGAATGATGATATTGACGATTTATTTTCTGATTTGGATGAAGAAACCACCGGAGCCGATGAATTTGACGATTTATTTGATGATTTATAATTGCCACGGCTCCCAAAATAGGGTCGCTGAACCATTGTTTTCATTGTCGCAACATAGGTAACAGTCATAGGTTGGGTGTGACGGCCAACACCTACCCATTGGGTAGGTGCAATTATGCTCAAATTACAAGGAAAGACTGCCTTCGTCTTCGGTGTGGCCAGTGAGGACTCTATCGCATGGGCTATTTGCCAGCAACTTGCTGCTGCTGGTGTCACTCTGTACCTCGGTTATCAGAAACGCTTCATGAGTCGGATTTTTCAATTGAAAGATAAATTACCTCAAATTGGTGGATTTTACCCCCTTGATGTTGCTGAAGACGCCACTACAAGAGAATTCTTTGAGGCCTTTGAAAAGGAACATCCAGGAAAGAAAGCAGATATTTTGATTCATGCAATTGGTTTTGCCCCCCGTGCTTGTTTTGACCGACCTATTCTTTTTGTTGAAGACAGCGATATCAATACGGCAATGACAATATCAGCAAATTCTCTTCAACGATGTTTGAAGCATGCACTGCCTTATCTAAATCCGGGTTCATCAACGATAACGCTCACTTATGCAGCATCCAACCGTTTTGTACCAAATTATGGTATCATGTCGATGGCCAAAGCAGCTCTCGAATGCTGGACTCGTGAATTAGCATGTCACCTTGGCCCTGAAGGACATAGAATTAACGCCATTTCATCAGGTCCAATTCGGACCATAGCAGCGAGCGGAGTGCCAGGTTTCGATAATATTCTCGACCATGTGGAGGCAAATTCTCCACTTCGACGAAATGTCAGTCAAGAAGATGTAGCAGGCGCAACATTATGGCTGGCTAGTTCTCTTTCAAGTGGCGTAACAGGCCAATGCATCTATGTGGATGGCGGTTATTCGATAACAATGGTGCCTCAGAGCATTATGAATGAATGAGGTGGATGTTATGGTTAAAGACGCGAATGGAAAAGAAATCTTGGGGCTTGAACAAGGGCCGTTCGAACCCATCGCCATAATTGGGATATCTGCGTTGATGCCCGATGCCCCCGACCTTGCAACCTTTTGGCAGAATATTATCGATGCGAAAGTCAGTATTCGAACGATTCCAAAGCACCGTTGGATTGGGCCAATTGAACACTTCTACCGAGAAGGTGGCCCCGGAAACATCGAAGAAGGCTTTACTTATGCGCGAATAGGTGCTGTTGTTGAAGGGTACGAATTCGATTGGAGACGATGGAAGCAACCTCCAGGCACTCTGACACAAATTGACCTCGCGCAACAATGGGCGGTTTCAGTTGCTGCTTCTGCCATTGAACAAGCAGGTTATGATGGAGAAACAAAAGACATTGACCGACTACGAACAGGAGTTGCTTTTGCAAATGCACTTGGTGGCGAGAATAGGAATTTGTCCAATATCCGTATTTATTCAAATCATACGAAAGAATTAGCCAAATCACAAGGAATGCCAGAAGCGAACAGCGCCGCTTTTGTTGAATCCATTATTGAAGGGGCCCCTCGGGTGAATGAAGACACTATGCCGGGAGAACTGGCAAATGTTGTTGCAGGTCGAGTGTCAAATTTACTTGATCTACAGGGTCCTAATTTTGCAATGGATGCCGCATGCGCATCATCGCTTGCTACAGTAATGGATGCATGCCGATTATTACAAATGCGTCAAGTCGATGTGATGATTGCTGGAGCAACAGATAGAAGCATGGATGCACCAACCTTTGCGAAGTTCAGTGCGATTGGAGCACTTTCGGCTTCTCATTCCACGCCATTCGATGCAGGGGCAAATGGATTTGTCATGGGTGAAGGTGCAGGAGCCTTTGTTCTAAAACGCCTTTCAGATGCGATTCGCGATGGAGATGACGTTCATGCGGTCATCCGCGGAGTTGGTGGCTCATCCGATGGCCGCGGCAAAGGAATTACTGCTCCTAGCCAGCGTGGCCAAATCCAAGCCATTGCTCGTGCATATTCACAAGCGGGTTATGAAGCCACTTCAGTTGAATTAATCGAGGCACATGGCACTTCAACCAAAGTAGGAGATGCGACAGAACTCGGAACCCTCGCTTTGCTTTGGGATGGAACTCCAAATGGCAATCATGTCGCAGTCGGCTCAATCAAATCACAAATTGGCCATTTGAAAGCGGCTGCAGGCATTGCAGGACTCATCAAAGCGGTTATGGCACTTCACCACCGAACTATCCCTCCTTCGGCTGGTTTCAAAACTCCAAATCCAACTGTTGATTGGGAGAGTAATCCCTTTTTCGTACCAATTAAGGCACGTGAATGGCCTCGACCTGAAACCCATCCACGCCGCGCAGGTGTTTCCGCATTCGGCTTTGGAGGAACGAATTATCACGTTGCTTTGGAAGGATTCGAACCGGAATTCCATTCAGAATTGGCCCAGAAATGGGACCTAAGATGGGACGCCTATGCCCAAACAGAATCAGCACCTACAGTCACCTCAAATGCAGCCTCAGTACTCGATAAATCTGCAACCCCTTCAATGACACATGACGAAATGAAAGCGATTGAAGGTGGAATTCTTTTACTCTCTGCAACAGACCTTCGGTCCCTCCAAACAAAATTAGAGGCTGTTGAATATTCTGGAACACATTTCGATGAAGATCCTCGTGGCTTGAGGCTTTCTTCGGCCTTGAATCAAGCATCTTCAACATACGATGCATCTGAATCATTTCGAATGTGCATCGTGGCAACATCATGGGCTGAATTCCACAAGCGAACAGCATTAGCTAGTAAAGCGATGAATGATCCAGAGAAGTGGGGTTTCTTGCAAGCTCAAGGAGTACTCTTGACCAACGACCCAGCCCTCCATCCCAAGGCTAAAATCGCTCACATGTATCCCGGACAAGGAAGCCAATATGTGGGTATGACGCATGACTTACATCAACGATATAGTGCTGTTCAGGATGTATGGTCTCAAGCAGATGAAACGATGGTCGAAGTTCTAGATGGCGAGAGCCTGTCAAGTTTTGTTCTCCGTTCCAATTTATCAAAAGAAGAGCGTATTGAGGCTGAACATAAACTCAAACAAACAGAATATACTCAACCTGCAATGCTTACTGCTGATTTGGCAATTGAGCGGGCATTGAACGACCATGGACAAATGCCCGATATGGTGGCTGGTCACTCTTTGGGCGAATATGCTGCGTTGATGTCAGCAGGTATTTTGGACATGGATGGCGCTTTGCGTGCTTCTGCTGCACGGGGTACAGAAATGGGTTCTGTCGTTATCGACGATAAAGGCCTAATGGCGAGTGTTATGGCGCCATACGAAGAGGTAGCAGCAGTTCTTGAATCGATAGATGGTTATGTTATTGCAGCCAATAAAAACTCACCAAAGATGACAGTAGTTGCAGGCGAAACCGCACCAGTTCAACAAGCAATGGCCGTTTTCGAAGAAAAGGGCTTCCAATGCGTACCTTTGGCCACCTCACATGCATTCCATTCTCGTATCGTTGCACCTGCCAATGAACCTTTACGACGTTTCCTTGAAAGTCTTGAGATTCGATGGCCTAATATCCCCATAACGGCAAATGTCGATGGTACTTTCTATCCAATGGAAGGAGAAGATTCGAAAGCAGGAATATTAGAAAAATTAGCCCCTCAAATGGCTTCTGCTGTTGAATGGACGACCCAAATTGAAACCATGTATGCTGCTGGAGCCCGCGCCTTCATCGAAGTTGGTCCGAAGCGAGCATTAACGATGTTCGCAGTTCAAATTCTAGAAGGCCAACCACATTTGCCAATCATGTCAAATCATCCGAAACAAGGTGGCATTGCTACATTCCTTGGAGCATTGGGGACTTTGGCTTTAGCCGGCCGTCAACCCCATTGGCCAGCCGATGATTCATCGGTGCTGACCGAAGCATTCCGCGCAGGCCCCCTCGAAGCTTACCAATCCTCAAATTTAGCCGGCCATTCTACCGCTGAAATGGACGATTTGCGCACACGGGCGCGCCCATTGCCTTCAACAGGTGGTGCAGAGTCAGTTGTTCAACAGGTCGTTGTCAAATCATCTCCAAGTAAATCAGTGGACCCTGAAGTAGCGGCAATGAAGGCAAAGAATGCCTATATCGGTGACCGCCTCGCTGCAGTTAGTGGCTATCCTGCTGGTTTTTGCAACGGCATGGTCAACTTACGTCTCGGCCTTGGCATGAGCGATTCTGATGTTTCAGCGGTCATTAAAACAATAGAAAATGAGGCAACAATCGATGCCTCATTCGATGCCTCGAACATTGCTACTGCAGCAGATTTGGCGAAATGGGTGACTTCTCTCCCATCATCTTGGGCGCCAAAATCATCTCTATTACAAGTAACAAGCCCTCAGTCTAATTCTCCTTCTGTTGCCTCGTCAGTCGGCCATGTTGAACGCCGCCACACTGACCCCTATGTAATCACAGGAGTTTCTCTTGGTTTGCCAGGAGGTGAACGTGTTTTCGATGAAGATACTTTTGAACGCTTAGTCCGAGGTGAAACATGTCTTACAGAAGTGAGTGATGAATACAAACAACGGTTGCTAGATAAGAACATAGTTCGATTGATCAAAGGTCGAGATGGTTCTGTGAACATGGAGCAAGCAACTGAATTTGGCGACATTCCACAACTTGCAGGCATAAAATCCGCTTTTGACATTTCAGAAGAATTTGGAATTGACCCCAAGGTAGTTCTCGCTTGGGACATTACCACTCAATTAGCAGTTGCAGCAGGCCTTCTTGCGCTACGTGACGCTGCAATTCCTTTGACGCCGGTCGAACAAATCGGCAAAGGTGGATTGCGTTTGATACGAAATTGGGAAGTGCCCCAACATCATCGTGAACGAACAGGAATTGTATTTGCCTCTTGCTTCCCAGGCCTCCAGATGGCTATGAAACATGCAAATAACAATGGCGATGATGGTGAAGGTAGATTTGACCGTCGCTATTTATTCCAAACACTGAACATGGGTCATTCTCAATTCGCACAATATTCAGGAATACGCGGGCCAAATACGACCATCAATCTTGCCTGCGCATCATCAACTGCTGCTTTCGGCGTGGCAGAGGATTGGCTCAACAGTGACCGTGTGGACAGAGTCGTGATTATTTCTGCGGATGATGTCACCGGTGATGATTTGTGGGAATGGATTGGAGGCGGCTTTGCCGCTTCAGGTGCTGCTGCTACGAGCAATGTTATCGAAGAAGCAGCATTGCCTTTCGACCGTCGAAGAAACGGATTGGTACTTGGAATGGGTGCCGCTGCATTCGTCGTTGAACGGCATTCTGAAGCAATAAAACGCGGTGTACAACCCTTTGCAGAACTTCTTGGAACGCGTACCGCTAACTCTGCTTTCCATGGAACTCGTCTCAATGTAGAACATGTTGCAGAAACGGTCAATTCTTTCATCAGTTCAATGGAGAATGAATGGGAAATAGACCGACATGAAATCGCTCCAAACACTGTATTCTTTTCGCATGAAACATACACGCCCGCACGTGGTGGTTCAGCACAATCTGAAGTTCGTGCTTTACGTGATACATTTGGAGAAAGTACCGATAATCTGGTTGTCGCTAACACCAAAGGGTTCACTGGCCATCCAATGGGCGTAGGAATTGAAGATGCAAGTATGTTCTATGGAATGAAAACAGGGCGAATTCCTCCAATTGCGAATCACAAAGAAACCGACCCAGAACTTGGAAATCTCAATTTATCGAAAGGTGGCGACTATCCCGATATCAAATATGGATTGCGATTTGCAGCAGGTTTCGGCTCCCAAATGGCCCTATCATTGGTGCGAAAGTGGCCCGTGATCGGTGAAAGAATTGATGGTCAACGTTTCCTTTCATGGAGTCGCAATCTTGCCGATACAGATGATGTGGTTTTACGAATTCTCGATAACAAACTGGTAGCCTATGTAAACGGTGATGACAATCTTCACGGCGGTGTACAGGGCGAGCCTTGGCCAGTCACTGCTGCATGGGAAGGAAAGCCTTCTGTCGCCACACCAGCATCAAAACCGGAACCACAAATACCTGTGATAATTGAAGAGCCAATTGCACAACCAGAAATTATTGTAACTCCTACTCCTGCACCAACTGTTGAATCCGATTATATTGCCACTGTCATCGAAGTAGTTGTCAACCACACTGGCTACCCCGCTGACTTTGTTGAATTAGACCAAGACCTCGAAGGTGAATTAGGCATTGATACAGTCAAGCAAGCCGAGATTATGGCTGATATCCGTGAGAGGTTTTCACTTCCATTGGATGAAGAATTTGTTCTTTCGGATTATCCAACACTCAATCACATGATTGGCTACATAGAGAAAATGACTTCCGGCGTCATTTCACCTCTTGTTGTTGTCGCCGAGGCTGTAGACGCCGTTGTTGAAACATCTACGCCGACACCAGCCGCTACAACGACGGTTGCCCCAGCAGTTGATGATTCTGAATTGACAGCGATAGTTATCGAAGTAGTTGTCAACCACACCGGATATCCCGCCGACTTTGTTGAATTAGACCAAGACCTCGAAGGTGAATTAGGCATTGATACAGTCAAGCAAGCCGAGATTATGGCTGATATCCGTGAGAGGTTTTCACTTCCATTGGATGAAGAATTTGTTCTTTCGGATTATCCAA
>Ga0209657_1000078_pt1 | contig 67019 bp, 77 predicted proteins | sample SaaInlV_100m_DNA_FD_184650 | JGI IMG/M metagenome (GOLD analysis project Ga0209657, IMG submission 184650) | Marine microbial communities from expanding oxygen minimum zones in the Saanich Inlet - SI037_S3LV_100m_DNA (SPAdes) (version 2) | ecosystem: Environmental > Aquatic > Marine > Intertidal... | reverse complement strand
TTCTGGATATTTACTTCAATTAAATAGTGCTCAGTTAAATGCCTATCTAGTTCCGCTAATCTCCATTGGCTTTCTACAGATTCAAGGGGGACAAAGTCCTCAGAGATAACATGCATTTCTTCCGAAATTAAATCATTTATAGCTTCTGAAATATTATCTTCTTCTAATAATTGGGATCTTAGGGAATAAATAGCCTGCCTTTGATCATTCGCAACATCATCGTATTCTAAGAGATTCTTTCTTATATCAAAGTTTCTACTTTCTATTCTTTTTTGAGCATTTTCTATGCCTCTAGATAACATTTTATGCTCAATATGATCATCCCCCATTCCTATCCGTTCAAACAGAGCTCTTCGACTATCCGTAATAAATAGCCTCAATAGATCATCTTCTAATGATAAAAAGAATTTTGAGTATCCAGGATCACCTTGTCGTCCTGAGCGACCTCGCAATTGATTATCAATTCTCCTGGATTCATGTCGTTCGGTTCCAAGGATATGAAGCCCCCCAGCATCTAGTACTTTTTGATGACGTTCACCCCATTCCAAGTCATCATCACTCTTCGTGCCACCAAGAACTATGTCAGTTCCTCTACCCGCCATATTTGTTGCAATTGTTACAACGCCTGGTCTTCCTGCATTTGCTATTATTTCTGCCTCTTTCTCATGTTGCTTAGCATTCAGAACCTGGTGAGCTATATTTTTTTTCTTTAATAACTCAGACACTACCTCTGATGACTCAACTGAAGCTGTGCCAACAAGGATAGGCGCTTCTTTTTCTTTTAATAACTCTATTTCTGCTATAAGAGCTTTGAACTTTGCCTCTCTTGTTAAAAATACTAGGTCCTCATTATCAATCCTCGCCATGGGCTGATTTGTTGGGATAATTGATACATTTAATCCATAGATTTCTGCAAACTCAGCTGCTTCAGTATCAGCTGTACCTGTCATACCTGACAGCTGAGTAAATAATCTAAAAAAGTTTTGATAAGTTGTTGAGGCAAGGGTTTGAGATTCTTTTTGAATTGGAACATTTTCTTTACACTCTAGCGCTTGATGGATTCCTTCGCTCATTCTTCTGCCTGACATAGTCCTGCCTGTATGTTCGTCAACAAGAAGAACTTCTTGGCCTCTCACAAGGTAGTGAACATTTTTTTTAAACAGATATGCAGCTTTTAATGTGGCATTTACATACCGCATAATCTTAATATTGCTGACTGAGTAAAGACTATCCTCAGATTGCAGCAAACCTAAATCTTCCAAATATTTCTCAACTTCAATATAACCCTCATCAGTTAATTCTACAGACCGATTCTTTTCATCAATCATGTAATGCCCAATCTCATCTTCTAATAATGGCTCTTCCTCGGTTCCTTCTCTGAGTTGCTGCTTAAGCTTTGGAATAATTTTTTTAATTTGAACGTAATATTCAGCGCTCTCGTTCGTTGGTCCTGAGATAATTAATGGCGTTCTTGCTTCGTCAATTAGAATGGAATCTACCTCATCTACAATTGCAAAATCTAGTGCACATTGAACCTTATCTTCAGCTCTAAGAGCCATGTTATCTCTTAAGTAGTCAAATCCTAGCTCTCCGTTGGTGGCATAAATTACATCACATTCATACGAATGTTTTTTTTCTTCAAAATTTTGATTCGAGTGAATCACCCCAACGCTCAGGCCTAAAAACTCATAGACAGGACGCATCCACTCCGCATCTCTCTGTGCAAGATAGTCATTTACTGTTACTAATACCACTTTGTTGCCTTGGACAGCATTGAGATATGCTGGAAGAGTTGCAACCAAAGTCTTGCCTTCGCCAGTTTTCATTTCTGCGATATTGCCATCAGCGAGAGCAATGCCACCAAGCATTTGAGAATCAAAATGGCGTAAGCCTGTAGTTCTGACGCTTGCTTCTCGCGTTGCCGCAAATGCATGGGGAATCAGATTGCTTAGATCGTCGGCATAATTTTTTGCTAGCTTATCTTTTAAGGCAAATAGCTCAGCATCATCCATGCTCTGGTATTCAGCTTCCAGTAAGTTAATTTGATCAACATGAACCTGCATTTTTTTTAATGCACGTTGATTGCTGCTGCCAAATATTTTTTGTAAGAAAGACATATCTTAAATTGTAATTAACTCTGTTAGTTTTATTTATAACTGTTCAACATCGCCAAATGGAGCTCTTACATATGATATGGGGGCGATTGATGAATCTTCAAATGTAACAACTTCCCATGCATCTTCTGATGCAAGTATTTTTCTTAGCAGCTCATTATTTAATGAATGACCTGATTTATATCCAGAGAATTGCCCAATTAAATTATGACCAAGAAGATACAAGTCTCCAATAGCATCTAACATTTTATGTTTTACAAACTCATCATCAAATCTTAATCCTTCTTCATTTAAAATGCCTTCTTCTCCAATAGCGATAGCATTTGAAACGCTGGCACCCAATGCTAAGCCTTGGGACTGCAAGAAGTCCATATCTTTAACTGAGCCAAAGGTTCTTGCTCTGCAAACCTCTTTTACAAAAGAAGTGGATGAAAAATCAATTGAAGATTTTTGCGAATGTTGCTTGATAGTCGCATCATCAAAGTCAATTTCAAAAGATACTTTAAAGCCATCAAATGGCTTAATGGCTGCATATGTATCGCCTCGCTCAACTCGAACTTCTTTTTTTACTTTAATAAACTTCTTTAATTCTCCTTGCTCAACAAGACCGGCAGATTGAATTAAAAAAACAAACGGGCTGGCGCTGCCGTCCATAATTGGAATTTCGGGGCCATCAACTTTAATAATGCAATTATCAATGCCTAAGCCAGCTATCGCTGACAGCAAGTGCTCAATGGTTCCAATTTTATAGCCCTCTTTAAACAATGAGGTTGAGAGAGTTGTGTCACCTACGTATTCAAATATAGCTGGAATCTCAATTTCTGGATCTAGATCATTGCGAATAAAAGTAATGCCAGTATTTACTGGAGCGGGCAATAGCTCTAGAGTCATGTCTTTTCCACTGTGAAGACCTACTCCAACAGCTTTAATGGGATTTTTAATTGTTCTTTGTACTAACATTTATAATGGTCTCTTAATGCTTAATAATTATAGAGTAAATTTACTATAATTTTTGTCTTGCTATCTCAAAAAGTATTACGCCTGCAGCAACAGATACATTTAAACTATTTAAAGTTTCATTCTTGGACAACGTGCATACAGTGGAACATTTCTCCAGCGTCTTCTCTCTCATACCTTCTTCTTCTGATCCAATAATAGCTAAAATAGGTTTATTTAAATCAAGCTCAGTGTGAATTGACTCAGCATGTTCGCTTGTTCCCAGAATCAAATAACCTAGTTTTTCAAAATGTTTTATAGCATTGATCAAGTTTGTTACTGTAAATATTTTTATGGCCTCAGTTCCTCCAGCAGATACTTGCCTCACTAGAGGGGTGATTGGAGAACAATGATGTTTATTGATGATTACGCCAGCAATATTGCTCGCCGCAGCTGATCTAATGCAGGCTCCTAAATTTCGAGGATCAATGACATTGTCGATTACTAAAAAAGTAGGATTATCTCTTTGAATAGCTTCTTCATATTTTTTTAGGTCACTTAAATCTAAAGCTTCCTCCTTCTTTAAGGTAGCCTCAGGGTGCTGATTAAGATTTTTCTTTCTTTCAACGGAAACTGATGCGGCTTCTGCCAATAAGATTAAATTCTGGATTCTTGCATCGTTTCGATTTGCTGGAATAAAAATTTTCTTTATATTTTCTGGCGAGAGCTTCAACAACATCTCAATAGTATGAAATCCTACTCGATGATTTGACTGAGATTCATTTTCCATTTGCGATGACTAAATTAATTTTCCTGTCTAAAGGCGAGATAGCAGCAATCTTTACTTTCAGTTTCTGCCCTAGCTTAAAACTTTTTCCAGTTTTTTTGCCTTTGAGAGTATTGGTCCCCTGGATAAGAAAATAACGATCTCCAGGTAAATCTGACACATGCAGTAATCCAGAAATAAAATATGCCTCTAAATTTACAAATAAACCAAAATCAGTAACACCAGTTACTACGCCATCCATCTCAGAGCCAACCTTATCTTTTAAGTATGAACAGATTAAAACCTGCTCAACTTGGCGGGAAGCTTTCTCCGCTCTTCGTTCTAGCACGGATGATTCTTCACACATATCCTGGAGCTGAGATTTATTGAAGGCACTTTTCTTATGCGCCAATGACTTATTAATCATCCTATGGGTTAGTAAGTCAGGGTATCTTCGAATGGGAGAGGTGAAATGAGCATATTGCTTGAGCTGCAATCCAAAATGACCAAGGTTATCTGTTGAATATTCGGCTCTAGCCAATGTTTGAAGAACTAGAATTTGGCCACTGTCATCTTTTTTTTCGGCAGCTTTTTTTAAGCAGTAATTAATAGTTTCTAGTGGAGAAGATTTACTAGCAATTTGAGCGGGAATTTGAAAATATTTTTTTAATACCTCCAGCTTACTAGGATCTGGGTTCTCATGAATCCTGAAGACGCCAAAGTCAAACCGATCTTGCATAAATTCCGCAGCGCATTCATTTGCCAACAACATAGATTCTTCGACTAGCTTATGAGCTCGCATGGGCTTTTTAACTATTATATTTTTTACTTCTTGGTTGGGCGTTAACTCTAAGATAGCTTCCTTGGGATTGATTTCTAGAGCATATCTGGATTGCCTAATTTTGAGTCTGCTAATAGTTAATTGCTCTAGAGCATTAATGGATTCTATTACTTCAGATCCTTTAAGAGGTTGAGCATTGGTAATATGAGACTCCACTTGCTTGTAGGTTAGTCGCGCCTTTGAGTTAATGAGTGCGCTGTAGAATTTATATTTTAGTCTCTGACCAGATGAATCAAGCGACATCTCGCATACCATTGCACATCTATCCTCGTTAGGTCTAAGTGAGCAGACATCATTAGAGAGTCTTTCAGGGAGCATTGGAACCACAGTCCCGGGGAAGTAAATAGATGTTCCTCTCTTTAAGGCTTCCTTATCTAATTTAGATCCAACCTCAACATAAAAGGAGACATCAGCAATTGCCACATACAAACTAAAACCATTGGAGTTTTTCTGGCAATAAATCGCATCATCAAAGTCTTTTGCATCGGCGCCATCAATAGTCGCAAAGGGTAAATTAGTTAAATCTTTACGGTACCTAGTTTTTTTTGTCTTACTTGCTATTAGATCAGCCTCTTTTAACAGCTCTGGCGACCACTCAGCAGGCAAATCATGCATTTTAATAGCATCTTGAATAGCTTCTTTATAGATCATTTGTTTGATTATAGACTTGTAATAAAATTAGGAAGGCTATAGTATCGCGAAATGCAGTCGAATAATAAATTATTAGCTTTTATAGGATTATTTTTTCTAGTCAGCGCATCACTGCATTCATTTGCTCATATTAACGACAATCTTGTGGATGATAAGCCTCTCATAGAGTGTCAATCCTGCCATAACGAAGTTTCGCCTAACACTGAGGCACTTCCTTTTGTTACACAAGCGATTCAACGCGAGCTTACAAGTTTTATAATTTCTATAGCTTTTTATCCAGAACTAAAAAAACCTTTTAATTCCCAAGCGCCTCCAATAATTTAAATTTACAAGTTTTTTAAATTTTAATTTTTTTAGGAGGTTTTCAATGAAAATCAATAAATATGCATTCATTATATTGAGTGCGCTAATGGTAAACACTGCATTTGCAGATGAGATGGAAGAGATCATAGTTTCTTCTTCACTAGTGAATAGTTCAGCAAGCGAGATTGCCGATCCAATTCATATTCTGAGTGGGGATGATATTAGCAATGAGGCAACTCAAAGTTTGGGGGAAACCTTAGATGATTTGCTAGGCGTATCGTCAGCTGACTATGGCTCTGGAGTTGGACAACCAATTATTAGAGGTATGTCTGGATCTAGAGTGAAAATACTTGAAAATAGTGTTGTTAACAGAGATGTATCAGGGCTTGGAGTCGACCATATTAATGATGTCGACTTAAATAATGTCCAACAAATAGAAGTAATCCGCGGACCTTCATCACTGCTGTATACAAATGGAACAGTGGGTGGAATTATCAATATTGTTGATAATTCAATTGCACAAGATGATGTGGAAAGAGCAATAAAAATTGGACTTGAATCACAATCTGTAAACGATGGCGATACTCAAAGCCTTTTTTATCAAGATAACATTCAAAATATCAACATAAGCTTTTCATACAAAGATTCTTCGTTTGGAAATTTTGATGTGCCAAACGGCGCAATCATTCATATGGAAGAAGAGCATCACGATGAGGACGAAGATCACGATGAAGAGGAAGATCATGATGAAGAGAATCTAGGCTATTTAGCTAATTCTGATTTTGCATCCGAGTCTTTAAAATTTGGAGCTTCTACTAATGGCGACTGGGGCTTCATTGGGTTCTCAGTAGCTAGCATTGAAAGCATGTACGGAATCCCTTTTCATGGCGAAGAGCATGAAGATGAGCATGGTGAAGAAGAAGAAGGTGAGCATGATGAGCATGAAGGCGAAAGAATATTCTCAAACACCGAGTCTGATAAATTTGATGTTAGAGGATCTTTCAATATCGATAGCAACCTTGTAAGCAAAGTCGATTTCTTTATAAGAGATACTGACTATTCCTTGACTGAACAGCATGCCGAAGAAGAGGAGCACGAAGAAGAGGGGCATGATGAGGACGAACATGAAGGACATGAGGAAGGTCCAACAACCTTTACAAATGATGCTTTAGAGGCTGGATTTATTTTTGACCTATCTAATGACTTAATGTCTCAAAAGTTCGCACTTAATTTTGTTAATGAAGATACATCTGTTCTTGGATCAGAAGCATTTATGAATCCTGCCTCACGAGATGAGCTTACATTTGGTTATTACATCAGCCGAGATATAAGTGATTACACTCTTGATTTTGGTGTGAGGATTGATCGTTTAGCCAATGAAGGATCTATCTCTGCTGCTCATGAAGAAGAAGAGCATCATGATGAAGACGAAGGTCATGAGGAAGAAGAGCACGATGAGCATGATGAGCATGAAGAAATGGAAACAGCTTTCTATGATAAATCTTTTAATAATACTAGTTTAGCTTTCAATATTGGAAGGGAGCTCAATGATTTTATTAGTGTTGATTTGGGATTTGCTTCTGTAGAGAGAGCGCCATCTTCAATCGAGCTTTTCATGAATGGAGCCCATTTAGCGACTGGGAGATTTGAAGTCGGAAATGTAAATTTACAATCTGAAACATCTAATAATGTTGATCTAACTGTCAGCATAGATAACGCAGGCTTTTTTGCTTCTGCCACTTTATTTGCTAATAAGGTAGATAACTATATTTATCTCAGAGATGAAACTGAAGAAGAGCATGAAGATCATGATGAAGAGCACGAAGAAGATCATGATGAACATGGTGGCTTAATTCTTTCAAACTATCTTCAGCAAGATGCTGACTTAGATGGATATGAAATTGAATTTGGTAATACCATGGAACTTGGGTCTGGAGAGCTTACTATGTCATTTGGTAGAGATGCAATATCTGGAAACTTCGCAAACGGAGGCAATATTCCAAGGCTAAATCCAGCTAGAAACATCTTTAAATTAAAGTATTCAAAAGATGACATGACCCTAGGTCTAAACTTTAAAGATGTTGAAAAGCAAAATGATATTGCGGTTAACGAAACCCTTACTGCAGGTTATCAAATGTTAAATGCAAAACTAAGCAGGACTATTGATTTTGGCAGCCAGGGAGAGTTAACACTTTCTTTGTTTGGCAACAATATGCTTAATGAGGTTGCAAGAAACCATTCATCTTTTGTTAAAAATGAGGTTCCTTTGCCTGGACGAAATTATGGCCTTAGATTTAATTTAAAGCTCTAGTCATTTACTAATAGATAAACTCACAGTTGAAAACCGTCATCCGGCGGTTTTCGGCTCTTTTAAACTTTCAAAATTTATATAAAATGCGGGTGACTAATTAATTACGTTTTATATTTATGATTGCTAGATTTTTACCAGTTTTCTTCACATATTTTTTAGTCATTAATTTTGTTCTAGCAGATGAAACAGAAGAGGTGATTTCTGTAGCATCTTACATAGACTCATCAGAGCTAAACGCATCTCCTGTTGATATTATTTCTTCTCAAGAGTTCAAAAATTTAAGGGTCTCAACCGTGGCTGAGCTGAGCAAGTATCTCAGTGTTGCCTCTGGATCACATTTTCAAACCAATGCATTAGATGGTGTAGACCAGGGAATGTCTTCAATCACATTGCGTGGACTGGATCATGCTTCAACACTAATCCTGATTAATAAAAAACGACAAACTCACTCTGGGACACCTTCTAATGAGGGAGAGGGTTATATTGATGTAAATATTATTCCTGAGATTGCGCTTGAGCGCATAGAGATTTTAAAAGATGGCGCAACATCTTTGTATGGATCAGATGCTGTCGCAGGCGTTATTAATTTTAATACTTATCGTGCATTTGATGGCTTGAGAATCTCTGCAGCCAGCCAAAAAACTTCTAGCTACAATCAAACAGATAATTCTTTGGGTGTTCTTTATGGCGGCAATGCCTTTGATGGAAACTTCGTGGTTGCTCTGAGTGCCTTAAATAGATCGCCGCTCAATGCGTCTGAGATTCCAAAGATTGCAGAGTTAGGGTTAAGCGGTTTGGGAAATAGTTTTAAGATCACCGCAAGTGATACATTAACTTCAGGGCCTTATGCAGGAAGTTACTCTACAAATCAAACTATTCCTGACCCCAGTTGCATTGATAATGGCGGTGTTATTGCTGGGCCTAGATGCAAGTTTCTTTATGGGGAAAGATTCAACATAGTTAATGATGAGGATCATTTAAAAGGCTATCTGCATTTTGAGAGACCTGGCGCGACAATCGATTATTCGATGACATTTTTGGGGGCCACTGTTGATGTAAATGATAATCCGCAGTCTCCATCTTACCCAGCCTTATCTTATCTATCGAAGAAAATTCTTCCAGGGCAGGGGGGCAGTCCTTTTAATGTGCCGGTGATTTGGTATGGACGGCCATTGGGCTCAGCATTTCCATCGCCCAGATCTCCTAAAGCCATTTCACAATATCATTTTAGTAATAGCCTAATGTTTGATCTTTCAGAAGATTTAAATTTTGAACTATCTCTCACTGCGAGTGAGCATGAGAATAAGCATACGAGACCAGATACTGTCGAATCAAGATTTGAACAGGCTTTGCTTGGGCAGGGTGGGCCAGATGGTAATGAGCAATGGAACATATTTTTACCGTTAGAAAATTCTTCAAGCCTCATTAGCTATATTAAAGGGTCAGAGACTTCTATAAAAACTGGCAGCCTTATTTCTCTTGATGGAGTTTTTACAGGTCGAAAAAATGGAATTGATTTTGCGATAGGTTTTCAATTTAATTCTGAAGATCTTGAGATTAATTATTCTGAAGGAAGCAGGGCTACCTTTGATTCAGACGGTAAGCTGCTTAAAGGAGCTGACTTACTATTCTTAGGCGGAGGAAAAAATGTAAACACCAGCAGAGACAAGCAAGCTATTTTCTTTGAGACTAATACGAATTTTATTGAACAGTTAGATCTTATTTTATCTGGTCGATATGAGAGGCTTGAGAATAAGTCTTCGTTTGATCCAAAATTTTCCTTTAGGTACTTAGCTTCTGATAGATTGTTGTTTAGGGGCTCTATCGGAAAGTCTTTTACCTCTCCCTCTATGGCTCAAATGTTTTCATCTGAAATACAGCTTGGAAGCGTTAGAGATATCAATAGCTCGCCATTTGTTAGGCTAGCGCTTTTGGGGAATTCAAATTTAAAGCCTGCTACCTCAGAAAATATGAGCCTTGGATTTATTTGGAATATTTCAGATGCAATAGACCTAACTCTTGATTACTGGACCATTAATTACAACAATCGAATTGAGGTAGAGAGCGCCCAAGTCTTGCTAAACAATAATCCTTTCGGAGCACGTATTACAAGAAATCAGTTTGGGGAATTAATTGCTGTTAGCACTTCGTATTTTAATGAAGAAAGAACTGAAGTAGAAGGCTTAGATATTGCATTAAATATTTTTAAGTCCACTCAATACGGCGACTTCAGTTATTCAGTAAAGGCAACAGAGTTATCTAAATTTTTAACTCCCGAAGATACTGATGGAGATGAGCGTTCGATTATGGTGAATCGTGTAGGCAAATTTAATTATGATGCTAATACTCACTCTTTGCCAAAACTAAGACTTAATAGCTTTTTAAGTTGGACAATGAATGATTTAACCCTAGGAATGAACTCACGGTATCTTGATGAATATATAAATGAACGATCTATACCTTCATCTGCAGCTAGCCTGGGATACACCAATCAAATTAAGTCATTGCTAGTGCATGATTTTTCCATTACTAAAACCTTTCAGTCACCAAGGGGAGCGATTGAGATAGGATTGGGTGTCATGAACGCATTTGATAGAAAAGCTCCATTACTTTTCGACGCGCCTGATTTTAGTTTCGATACTCGGGTGCATGACCCAAGAGGAAGATTAATCAATTTTTCAGTTGAGCTGAACCTCTAAAATATTACTAGAGAAGTACGCTAAGCATTAGCATGAAATTGAATTTCACTTCTTTTAGGGGGAAAGTCTAAATGCTTAACGTACACATATGTATATGCAATTGCCATGCCAATCATTTATTGCTTTGAGTAAAATAATACTTAGTGCTATAAAATAATAATAATATTTTGAGGCTTGAGTAAAATGAGACTAACTTTAGATCAAACGAATGACTCCTTGATGACTGGGCCCGGTGATCTTTATGCTAAAGAGATTTCTGGTGCGGGCAATGCATTTGCTAATGCAATATATGAGCACAGCACACTGCCATTAAGAGTATTTGAAGCGGCAAGAATTTCAACTGCAATGATTAATGGGTGCAAGATTTGCATGAACTGGCAATCTAAAAGAGACGTTCATCAAATGGGCATTGTTGGAGGAGTTACCAATAATGGAGAAGCCCCTGATGATAGCTTCTACTCAAATTTACTAAATAATAATTTAGAAGGTCTGAGTTCACGAGAGCTAATTGCTGTTCAGTTTGCAAAAGCTATGGGAACGGAGCCACAGAAATTAGCTAAGGATGAAAAATTTTGGGCAGGGGTCAAAGAAGTGTTTAGCGACGCGGAAATCACCGATTTAACATACTGCATTGCAGGCTGGATGGGCATGGGAAGAGTAGCTCATGTTTTGGGCTTGGACAGCAATTGCTCAATCTGAAGAATACTTAAAAAAGAAAATGGTGCCGGCAACAAGAGTCGAACTCGTGACCTGATGATTACAAATCAACTGCTCTACCAACTGAGCTATACCGGCAAGGTCGGAATTTTACAATATTAAAACCCATGATGGAAGTTGCGATGGAACCTCTTTTTTATCTCTAGACTTTATCGAATGAACACCCAGTTCCCCCAATGCCGCAATAACCATTTGGATTTTTATCAAGATATTGTTGGTGATATTCTTCTGCCAAGTAATACCCTTGCAGGACTTTCATTTCAGTTGTGATATTTCCATAACCTGCACCCAGAAGATTTTCTTGATATTGCCGAAAAGTTTTTTGAGCTATCTCTAAGTCATCTTCATTCTCACAAAAACATGCAGAACGATATTGCGTACCAATATCATTGCCTTGCCTATTACCTTGGGTGGGGTCATGGCATTCCCAAAATATCTTGAGCAACTCTTTTAAAGAAAGAATTGAAGAATCAAATTGAATTTTAACAACTTCAGTATGTCCGGTAGATCCTGAGCATACTGATTCATAGGTTGGGTCGACTGCATGGCCACCAGCATAACCAACTGATGTCATCTGCACGCCTCGAAGAGACCAAAATTTTCTTTCTACTCCCCAGAAGCAGCCGGCTCCTAAAATAATTGATGCCGAGGATTTATCAGAACTGTAGTCAATAGGCTTGTTAAAAATTGTGTGTTGCATGATATTTAATATAGTCCTGTAATTGAGCATTCCCCAGAGCTAATAGCCTGGGCACCATTAATTGTTTCAAGTAACATTTTACCCTCATTATCAACACCTCTAAAAATGCCTACGATTTGTGTATGAGAATTTGTTTGAATATTAATTTCTAGATTTTGATGCATGCATCTATTTTCCCATGCTTGCTGCCAATCAGAATAACCATTTTCTTTGTAAGCAATTATTTTTTTAACAATTATATTAATAAGCTTCTCTCTTGGAAGTATATCTCCCAGATTACCTAAATCCCCCCACCACGATTCTTTTTTTTGTATTGAGTAATTAATACCTATACCAATGGTAAGCTCAATTTTGTCTTGCTCTATTTCAGACTCAATTAGAATTCCACAAATTTTCTTATTCTTAAGCAGGAGGTCATTGGGCCATTTCAATTGCGCATTTATTTTCTGCCCAGATGCTTCATCAAGAGCTTCAGCTATTAATAAACCAATAATCAAACTCAGGGCAGGGATCATAGATCTAGTTTGATATTTGATGCTTAAATATATGTTTCCACTCTCAGGGCTATGCCAAGTTTTACCGTGCCTACCTTTTCCTGCTGTTTGTTGCTCTGCCAGAACGACTAAAAATGGTTTTTTTAGCTGAGTTTTTCTGGCAAACACATTGGTTGAATCAATGGTTTTAAAAAAATAAATGTCTAAGCTATCTTGATTTAACCCATTTAAAACATCATTTTCTACTAATTTGCTCAAGTTCTTAATAATATGGTTGACTTCGATGCATTCTAGAACAAAAATAGCAACCTTGATATGGAGGAGTGGCCGAGTGGTTAAAGGCGGCAGACTGTAAATCTGTTCTCTACGAGTACGTTGGTTCGAATCCAGCCTCCTCCACCATTCATATTAATATTTACCGTAAAAAAAGGTTGAGTTTATCGTTTTTTAAAGAGATAATACGCCACCTAAATTTTGGATGCTGTAATTCGGGCTCATATAGCTCAGCGGTAGAGCACTTGCTTGGTAAGTAAGAGGTCACCGGTTCAAGTCCGGTTATGAGCTCCATTTTAGGTAGATTTTTGAGTTAATTTAAAAGCATAGAGAGGCAAGAAATGGCTAGAGAAAAATACGAAAGAACGTTACCCCATGTAAATGTGGGAACAATTGGTCACGTTGATCATGGTAAAACTACATTAACAGCTGCCTTAACAAAGGTCGCTTCTGAGGTTTATGGTGGTGATGTTATCGATTTTGCAAATATTGATAATGCACCTGAAGAAAGAGAGCGTGGTATTACTATTGCCACATCTCACGTTGAATACGTTTCTAGTATTAGGCATTATGCTCACGTTGACTGTCCAGGACATGCTGATTATGTAAAAAACATGATCACTGGTGCTGCTCAGATGGATGGAGCCATATTGGTTGTAAGCGCAGCAGACGGTCCAATGCCTCAAACAAGAGAACACATTCTTCTTGCTAAGCAAGTTGGTGTTCCAAAGATAGTTGTATTTTTAAATAAAGCAGATCAGGTTGATGATGCTGAACTACAAGAGCTTGTAGAGATGGAAATCAGAGAACTGCTAGATATGTATGACTTCCCAGGTGATGACACCCCTATTATCGTTGGTAGCGCTCTAAAAGCATTGGAAGGTGATACTTCAGACATTGGAGTGCCAGCTGTACAAAAATTAATTGAAGCGCTGGATTCATTTGTTCCAGAGCCTGCAAGGGAAATTGAAAAACCTTTCTTAATGCCTGTTGAAGATGTCTTCACTATTTCAGGAAGAGGAACTGTTGTCACAGGAAGAATTGAGCAAGGAATTGTGAAAACCGGAGATCCTATTGAGATCGTTGGTATTACAGACACAACAAAAACAACCTGTACAGGCGTTGAAATGTTCAGAAAATCATTAGACGAAGGTCGTGCTGGTGAGAATTGTGGAGTTCTTTTAAGAGGTGTGGAAAGAGATGATGTTGAAAGAGGCCAGGTACTATGTGCTCCAGGCTCCATTAGCCCTCATACAGAATTTGAAGCAGAAATTTACGTGCTAAGCAAAGAAGAGGGCGGAAGACATACCCCTTTCTTTAGTAACTACAGACCTCAGTTCTACTTCAGAACTACTGATGTAACAGGTGCATGTGCATTACCCGAAGGCGTTGAAATGGTTATGCCTGGTGATAACATTAAAATGACAGTTACATTGATTGCTCCAATTGCTATGGAAGAAGGATTAAAATTTGCAATCAGAGAAGGCGGCCGAACAGTCGGAGCCGGTGTAGTAGCAAAGATTATTAAGTAATTAAACAATTTTACAATTGTGCCGAGATTAACGCTCGGCATTTTTGTCTCTATTTATAGGAGAAAATTTAGGCCAGTAGCTCAACTGGTAGAGCGACGGCCTCCAAAGCCGTAGGTTGAGGGTTCAAGTCCTTCCTGGCCTGCCAAGCATGGAGCTGGTTTAAATAAGAAATATGGCAAAGGGTAAAGCATCAAACATTGCCGATAAGATCAAGTGGCTCCTAGCCATGGGTATCTTTTCAGTGGCCGTTATTGGTAACGGTTATTATACTGAATTCGCATTCCTATACAGAGTGCTTGCAGTCGTTGCTTTATTTCTTGTAGCTCTTTTCATCCTTGCTAATACAGTATTTGGAAAAGGCGCAGTTAAATTGATGCGTGAATCTAGAACAGAAATGAGAAGGGTGGTATGGCCATCGCGCGTTGAAACAACGCAAACTTTCATGGTTGTTTTTGGTTCTATAGTGGTACTTTGTTTGTTTTTTTGGGCGCTTGAGTCCTTGTTGAGTTGGTTAACTAAGTTAATTTTAGGATAGTTATACAGTGAATTGGTACGTAATAATGGCATATTCCGGATACGAGCTTAAAGTCAAAGCTGCTATCGAAGAGCGCATTGCTCTTGCAGGTCTCGAAGACCAATTCGGAGAAATACTTGTCCCTACTGAATCAGTTGTGGAGTTGAAAAGCGGTGCCAAGAAAAAGACAGAAAGAAAATTCTTCCCGGGCTACATCTTAATTGAAATGGAAATGAATGATGATACCTGGCAGCTTGTTAAGCATACGCCTAGAGTTAGCACTTTTGTTGGTGGTAAGAAAGACAAACCATCTTCAATTTCAAAAAGTGATGTAGACAATATTTTAAATAGGATGGTAGTTGGTGAGGAAGCTCCAAGACCAAAAACATTATTTGAGCCTGGTGAAGTTATTAGAGTTTGCGATGGTCCTTTCAATGATTTTAATGGTGTTGTCGAAGATGTTGATTATGAAAGAAGTATGGTCAAAGTCTCAGTACAAATCCTTGGTCGATCCACTCCTGTTCAATTAGACTTCATGCAAATCGAGAAAACATAATGGCAAAGAAAGTAGCAACAATTTTAAAACTTCAAATTCCAGCAGGCGAAGCAAATCCTAGTCCCCCAGTCGGGCCGGCCCTTGGTCAAGCAGCAGTAAATATTATGGATTTTTGTAATGCATTTAATGCAGAAACCTCAGGAACAGAGAAAGGTCTTCCATTGCCTGTTGTTATAACTGTTTACGAGGATAAATCTTTTACATTTGAAGTAAAATCTCCTCCCGCAGCCGTTCTTATTAGAAAGGCCTTAGGCATCACTAAAGGAAGCGGCGTTCCAAACAGAGAAAAAGTTGGAACAATTACCAGAGCCCAACTTGAAGAGATTGTGACAATGAAACAAAAAGATTTAAATGCTAATAGCATGGATCAAGCCGTAAAAATTATTGAAGGCACAGCTCGAAGCATGGGAGTAGAGGTTAAATAATGACTAAGCTAACGAAAAAGAAAAAACAATTATTGGAACTAGTAAATCCAGAGAACACCTATTCTCTAGACGAAGCTATGACTATTTTTCAAACAGTCAAATCTACAAAATTTGATGAGTCTATTGATATTGCCTTAAGACTTGGCATTGATGCTGGTAAATCAGATCAAAACGTTAGAGGTGCAATTACTCTTCCGCATTCCCTCGGCAAGACAGTCTCAGTAGCAGTTTTTGCAGATGGAGATCAGGCAAAAGAAGCCACAGAAGCTGGTGCAGAGTTTGTTGGTATGGATGATCTAGCTGAAAAATTCAAAAAAGAAGAGATTTCGGTTGACGTTGTCATTTCCACGCAAGCCGCAATGAAAGTTGTTGGTCAGCTTGGTCAGGTTCTTGGTCCAAAGGGCCTAATGCCAAATCCAAAAACTGGGACTGTTACTGAAAAGGTTGCAGATGCAATTAAAAATGCTAAATCTGGGCAAGTTAGATTCAGGACAGATAAGAATGGAATTTTGCATGGATGCATAGGTAAAGTTTCCTTTTCTTCAAATCAAATTCAAGAAAATGCAGCGGCAATGCTGGAAGAGGTTAAAAAATTAAAACCTGCTACTGCAAAAGGTGTATACATTCATAGTGTTGCTTTGAGTAGCACAATGGGACCAGGGGTAAAAGTCGCTCCTGCTTCTTTAACTTTATAGATTTTAGGGTCATTTGACCCTAGATTGTTGCGTTTATCGCAGCCGTCAAAGACCGTAGGTGCGAAAGCTTAATTTCCTACGTAGGTGGTGTTCAAATTGCGAATGCGGTTTGTCACTGATTTAGCCGAAAGGCATTAATAGGAGAATTGCTGTGGCGTTAGCTAGAGAAGATAAAGAGAGAATAGTTCAGGAAGTTAAGGAAGTTTCGGCTTCTGCATCTTCACTTGTGATTTCAGATGCCAGAGGCCTTAAGGTTTCTGAGTTAACTGAGATTAGAAGACAGGGAACAGAATCTGGAGTTCATATCCAGGTGATAAAAAACTCACTTGCAAAATTGGCATTTGAAGGAACTGACTTTGGTTGTACCGATGAAGTTTTAACAGGTCCCTCACTTTTTGCATTCTCATATGCTGAGCCAGGTGCGGCAGCTAAGATGTTAAAAACTTACGCTCAGAACTTTGAAGCTCTTGAGATCAAAGCTTTGGTGGTAGAAGGGCAACTTCTTGATGGAGCGCAAATAGATGTTTTAGCATCATTGCCTTCAAGAGAAGAGGCATTAACTCTTATCGCTTCCGTGCTACAAGCACCAATTAGCAAATTTGCAACACTTCTTAATGAAGTGCCTACCAAGTTAGCTAGGGTTCTTGCTGCAGTTCGTGACAATAAACAGGCAAACGCCTAAATCTAGGAGAAAAAAGATGGCAATATCTAAAGATGATATTTTAAGTTCGATTGAAGAGATGTCCGTTATGGACTTAGTTGATTTAATTTCAGCTATTGAAGAAAAATTCGGAGTAACTGCTGCTGCTGCTGTAGCTGCTGCCCCTGCTGCCGCAGGTGGTGGAGAAGCTGCTGCTGCGGAAGAGCAAACTGATTTCGATGTTGTATTAACTGCAGCTGGCGATCAGAAAGTTCAAGCAATTAAAGCTGTAAGAGCAATCACTGGCTTAGGTCTTAAAGAAGCTAAAGATCTAGTTGATGGAGCTCCTAACACCTTAAAAGAAGGCGTTAGTAAAGCTGATGCTGAAGACATGCTTAAGCAGCTTATAGAAGCTGGAGCAACTGCAGAACTTAAGTAAGTCTGTAATTTAAATCATATTTTAAGGGCGACATATGTCATATAGCTATACAGAAAAAAGAAGAATTAGAAAAAACTTTGGAAGACTCCCAAAAGTCATGGAGCTTCCTAAACTTATCAAGACCCAACTGGACTCTTATACACAATTCCTTCAACAGCATGTTGAGGTTGGTGCAAGAGAAAACAAAGGTTTAGAAGAAGTTTTTCAGACCCTTTTTCCTATTACTAGCGTATCTGGCAATGCAGCCCTTGAGTATGTTTCTTATGAATTAGGCAAGCCTGGATATACAGTCCAAGAATGTTTGATTCAAGGTCTAAGTTATTCTGCGCCTCTCAGGATAACAGTGCGTTTGGTTATCTACGATAGAGAAACAAACTTCCAGGACGTTAAAGATGTAAAAGAAGGCGAAGTATTTATGGGAGAGGTTCCTTTAATGACCGAAAACGGATCATTTGTAATCAATGGAACAGAGCGAGTAGTGGTTAATCAACTCCACAGATCTCCTGGTGTATTTTATGATCACGATAAAGGCAAAACCCATTCATCTGGCAAGGTCTTATATTCTGCAAGAATTATTCCTTACAGAGGCTCTTGGTTAGATTTTGAGTTTGATCCTAAGGATAATTTATTTTGTAGAATTGATAGACGAAGAAAAATTCCTGCCACTATTATTCTGAAAGCCTTAGATATGGGCACTGAAGAAATTCTTAAAAATTTCTATGAAATTGATAATGTTCATGTTGAGAAAGAAGGAATTAGCATTGAACTCATACCCTCACGACTTCGTGGGCAGACGTTACCTGTCGATTTAAAAATTAAAACTAAAGTTATAGTTGAAGCTAACAAAAGAATAACTGCTAGACATGTTAGAGAGTTAGAGCAAGCAAATATCTCTTCCTTAAAAGTTGCAGATGATTTCTTGATAGGTAAAGTCCTTGCTAAGGATGTTTTTAACCAGGAAACTGGAGAAGTGTTGATTCCGGCTAATACCGAAATAGATCTCACTGTGATTGAGGCCTTAAGGGAATCGAAGGTCGAGGAATTACATTGTTTATATATCAATGATCTAGATAAAGGGCCATACATTTCAACAACCCTAAGAGCAGATCCTACATCTAATAAATTAGAGGCTTTGGTCGAGATTTATAGAATGATGAGACCCGGTGAGCCGCCAACCAAAGATTCTGCAGAGCAACTATTCCAAAATCTATTTTTTAACCCCGAAAGATATGACCTTTCAGAAGTTGGAAGAATGAAGTTTAATCGAAGATTAAAAATTGATTCTGAAAAAGAAACACCAGGCATATTAGACATAGATGATATTTTGGGTGTCATGCAAGGCATTGTAAATATTAGAGATGGCCATGATACTGTCGATGATATCGATCATCTAGGGAACAGAAGAGTTAGATCCGTTGGAGAGATGACGGCTAATCAGTTCAGAGTGGGTTTAATAAGAGTAGAAAGAGCGGTTAGAGAAAGACTGAGTATGGCGGAAGCTGATGAGCTCGGACCCCAAGACTTAATTAATGCTAAACCAGTGACTGCTGCAATCAAAGAATTCTTTGGGTCTAGTCAACTATCTCAGTTCATGGATCAGAATAATCCATTATCTGAAATAACGCATAAAAGAAGAGTTTCTGCTTTAGGGCCTGGAGGTCTAACAAGGGAGAGAGCTGGTTTTGAAGTAAGAGATGTTCATCCAACCCATTATGGAAGACTTTGCCCGATTGAAACCCCTGAAGGTCCAAACATTGGGCTGATTAATTCATTTGCATGTTACTCGCGAACTAATTCATATGGCTTTATCGAAAGTCCTTATCGTAAAGTAATTAACAGTAAAGTTACCAATGAGATTATCTTTCTTTCAGCTATCGATGAAGCTGAGCATGTAATTGCTCAGGCAAATGCTGTGCTTGATAAGGCTGGTAAGTTTTCAGATGATCTTGTTCCTGTTCGTCACAATGGTGATTCTGCGCTCATGAGTCCAGAGAGAATTGATCTAATGGATGTTGCGCCTCAGCAAGTAGTTTCTGTTGCAGCCTCGTTAATTCCTTTTCTTGAGCACGATGATGCCAACAGAGCATTAATGGGATCAAACATGATGCGTCAAGCTGTGCCTGTATTAAAGCCAGAAAAACCATTGGTTGGAACTGGATTTGAAACAATTGTTGCTGGAGACTCGGGTGTTTGTGTCGTCTCAAAAAATAATGGCGTTGTGGAAAATGTTGATGCTGCAAGAATAGTAGTCCGTGTAACTGACTCTAAAAATTCAAACAACGCAGTAGATATTTATAATCTTACAAAATATACGCGGTCAAACCAAAACACATGCATCAATCAAAGACCATTGGTTTCAGTGGGCGATAAAGTAAAATTTGGTGATATTTTAGCTGATGGACCATCAGTAGATAACGGAGAGCTTGCTTTAGGCCAGAATATTCGAATTGCTTTCATGCCATGGAATGGATACAACTTTGAAGATTCAATTTTAATGTCGGAGAAGGTATCCAGAGAAGATAGGTTCACCTCCATCCATATTCAAGAGCTCACTTGTATTTCAAGAGATACAAAACTGGGTTCTGAAGAGATTACTTCAGATATTCCTAATGTAGGAGAAGGCTCTTTAGGTAAGCTTGATGAATGCGGCATGGTATATGTCGGAGCGGAAGTAAAAGCTGGGGATATTCTAGTTGGAAAAATTACTCCTAAAGGCGAGACACAGCTATCTCCTGAGGAAAAACTATTGCGTGCAATATTTGGAGAGAAAGCTTCAGATGTCAAAGACACATCCTTAAGAGTCCCTTCAAGTATCAACGGAACAGTTATTGGTGTTGAAGTCTTTACAAGAGACGGCTTGGAAAAAGATGATAGGACTAAATCAATTGAATTAGATCACTTAGCAGCCACCAAAAAGGATACCGATGATCAGGTTAATATCATTAATGATGCTACAAGAATTCGAATGGTTGATATTCTTAAAGGAGCCAAAGTTTCTAAAGGTCCAGGCCTTAAGAAAGGTGCGACTATTAGCGCAGAAGACCTTCAAGAACTTTCATTGGATGACATGTTATCCATCAGAGCAGCTGATGATTCCACTAATGATAAAATTGAAGATACTGAAAAAGCTTTAAAACTTTACTTAAAAGATATCGAAGAGAGTTTTCAAGAGAAAAAACAAAAAATTATTCGAGGGCATGACCTTGCTCCTGGCGTAATTAAAATTGTTAAAGTCTATCTTGCTGTGAAAAGAAGAATACAGCCAGGTGACAAAATGGCTGGAAGACATGGTAACAAAGGTGTTATCTCGGAGATCATGCCTATCGAGGACATGCCATACGACACTGAAGGTAACCCAGTGGATATCGTTTTAAATCCATTAGGTGTTCCATCTCGAATGAACGTTGGACAGGTCTTAGAGACTCACATGGGTGCAGCTGCCAAAGGTATTGGTCAGAAAATTAATAAAATGATTAAAGATAAGGCCAAAGCAGATGAGCTTAGAAAATATCTAGATGTTTTATACAACAAAAACGCTACTATTAAAGAAGACTTAAATTCTTTTAATAATTCAGAGATACAAACTTTAGCTGAAAATCTTCAGGATGGTCTTCCAATTGCCACTCCTGTTTTTGATGGCGCCAAGGAATCAGAGATTAAAGAGCTTCTTAAGCTTGCAGATCTTCCCGAGTCAGGACAGTTAACCTTATTTGATGGTAGAAGTGGCAGGCAGTTTGAAAGACCTGTAACTGTTGGCTATATGTACATGATTAAACTCAACCATTTGGTTGACGATAAAATGCATGCTAGATCCACTGGTTCATACAGCTTAGTTACTCAGCAGCCTCTTGGAGGCAAAGCTCAGTTTGGTGGCCAACGATTTGGTGAAATGGAAGTATGGGCGCTGGAGGCTTATGGAGCTTCTTATACATTACAAGAAATGCTCACAGTTAAGTCAGATGACGTAGCTGGTAGAACTAAGATGTATAAAAATATCGTAGATGGAAATTACCAAATGGATGCCAATATCCCTGAGTCATTTAATGTGCTTACAAAAGAAATTAGATCGCTTGGAATAAACCTAGAATTAGATTCTGAAAATTAGGAGAAATAATTGAAAGATTTACTAAACTCATTAAGAACTAAGCAGGAAGACTTTACTTCAATTACTGCTGGTTTAGCTTCTCCACAAATGGTCCGATCTTGGTCATTTGGCGAGGTTAAGAAACCTGAAACTATAAATTATCGAACATTTAAACCTGAAAGAGATGGTTTGTTCTGTGCCAAAATTTTTGGACCGGTCAAAGATTATGAGTGCATTTGTGGCAAATACAAACGGATGAAACACAGAGGTGTTGTTTGTGAAAAATGTGGAGTAGAGGTTACTTTAGCCAAGGTTCGCAGGGACAGAATGGGTCACATTGAGCTTGCAGCTCCAGTTGCTCATATATGGTTTTTAAAATCACTCCCTTCCAGAATTGGATTGCTGCTTGATATTACTCTAAGGGAAATTGAGCGTGTTCTATACTTTGAAAGCTATATTGTTACAGACCCAGGTATAACAGAGCTTGAGAAGTGCCAGATATTAACAGAAGAGGAGTACGTTGAAGCCTTTGATGAGTATGGAGATGAATTTACAGCTTCCATGGGCGCTGAGGCAGTCCAAATGCTGCTTCAGGAATTAGATTTAGCCGAAGAGATCAGAATCATAAGAGAAGAGGTTCCTCAAACGAACTCAGAAACTAAGCTTAAAAAATTATCTAAACGCTTAAAACTACTCGAAGCATTCAACGAATCTGGCAATAAACCAGAATGGATGATCATGAATGTTCTCCCTATATTACCTCCAGACCTCAGACCTTTAGTTCCTCTTGAGGGCGGACGTTTTGCAACCTCTGATTTAAATGACTTGTATAGAAGAGTTATTAACAGAAATAACAGATTAAAAAGATTATTAGAGCTAAGCGCCCCTGATATTATTGTTAGAAATGAAAAACGTATGTTGCAAGAGAGCGTTGATGCGCTTCTTGATAACGGCAGACGAGGAAGAGTTATAACAGGGACTAATAAACGACCTTTGAAATCTCTTGCAGATATGATCAAGGGCAAAGGCGGTCGATTTAGACAAAACCTTCTTGGAAAGCGAGTAGATTATTCTGGAAGATCCGTTATTGTTGCTGGCCCTAATCTAAAGTTACATCAGTGTGGGTTGCCAAAGAAAATGGCGCTAGAACTATTTAAGCCATATGTGTATGGAAAGCTAGAGCAAAAAGAGTTAGCTACCACTATTAAGGCAGCAAAGAAACTTGTTGAAAGAGAAACTCCTGAAGTATGGGAAATATTAGAAGAAGTTATTAGAGAACATCCGATTCTTTTAAACAGAGCCCCCACTTTGCATAGACTGGGCATTCAAGCATTTGAACCATTGCTTGTGGAAGGCAAGGCTATTCAGCTTCATCCATTAGTTTGTGTAGCTTTTAATGCTGACTTTGATGGTGATCAGATGGCTGTTCACGTTCCATTATCAATTGAAGCTCAGCTAGAAGCCAGAGCTTTAATGATGTCTACAAATAATATTCTTTCTCCTGCAAACGGCGAGCCTATTATCAATCCAACTCAAGATATCATTCTTGGTCTTTATTATATGACGCGTGACAAGGTTAATGTTAAAGGTGATGGAAGAGTATTCAGTAATCCCGATGAAGTACTTCGAGCTTATGAGTCAGAAACATTGGATATTCATGCAAATATTAAATGCAGAATTACTAATGCTGATAAAGGAACATTTTTAGAAGAAACAACTGTTGGTAGAATTCTTGTGTGGAGAATAACTCCGATCGAAGTTGGATTCGACAATGTTAACAAAACTCTTGATAAGAAATCTGTCTCAAAATTGATTGATATCTCATACAGAAAGGCTGGTTTGAAATCTACTGTAATCTTTGCAGATCAGTTAATGTATTTAGGCTTTGATCACTCAACTCGATCAGGATCATCTATTGGTGTAGACGATTTTGTTATTCCCGAAGAAAAACCAGGAATAATCAATGATGCTGAAAAAGAAGTAAAAGCAATTGAATCCCAGTTCGAATCTGGTCTGGTTACTCAAGGCGAGCGTTACAATAAAGTAATTGATATTTGGTCAAGAGCGAATGAAAAAGTAGCTAAAGCCATGATGACTAAGATTAGCACTGATCAGGTTATTGATAGTGAAGGCAATGAAATAGACCAAGCTTCATTTAATTCAGTATTTATATACGCAGATTCAGGAGCCAGAGGTTCACCAGCTCAGATCAGACAGCTTTCTGGAATGAGAGGACTCATGTCTAAACCAGATGGTTCTATCATAGAAACTCCTATTACCGCCAACTTCAGAGAAGGCTTATCTGTATTGCAGTACTTCATCTCTACCCATGGAGCTCGAAAAGGTCTTGCAGACACCGCTCTTAAGACAGCAAACTCAGGCTACCTAACCAGAAGATTATGTGATGTTGCTATGGATTCAGTTGTTGTTGAAGCAGATTGCGGGACTTCAGAGTCGGTTGTTGTTTCATCAATTGTTGAGGGTGGAGAAATTATTCAACCGCTAACAGAAAGAATACTCGGTCGAGTTATTGCAGAGCCTATAGAGGATGCTGACAGCGTTGAATTATTTGCCAATGGCCATTTGATCGATGAAGATTCATTGAAAAAAATTGATGAGCTTAACCTTGCGTCATTAAAGGTACGTTCACCGATGACTTGTGAAGCAAGTTATGGTGTTTGCGCTAAGTGTTATGGAAGAGATTTAGCCAGAGGCCATCTCGTTCATCGAGGTGAAGCTGTTGGTGTTGTTGCTGCCCAGTCTATTGGGGAGCCAGGCACTCAGCTAACCATGAGAACATTCCATATTGGTGGCGCTGCATCAAGTGCATCCGAAGATAATGCAATTGTTGTTGGTAATTCAGGAGTAATTAAATTCTCTGATGATATTAAAACAGTTACCAATAAAGATAAGCAAGAGGTTGTCGTCTCAAGAAACAGTCAAGTTACATTGACAGATGAAAAAGGTAAGTTAATCGAACAACATAAAGTGATCTATGGATCAACATTGTTTGTAAAAAATGATACTAGTATTGAACCAGGCATCAAAGTTGCTGGCTGGGATCCATATACGAGACCTATCATCACTGAAGTTGAGGGCATTGTTCAATTCTCAGACATTGAAGATGGCGTAACAGTAAGATCCAAAACTGATGAGCTAACTGGCTTAAGCAGCATTGAAGTTATTGATGTTGCCGAGCGACCAACTGCCGGTAAGGATAAAATACCTGCCATTGCATTAGTGGATGCTAAAGGCAAGCCCGTTACTCTGGGAGAGCATAAAACTCCAGCCAACTATTCTCTTCCAGCAAAAGCTTTGGTTAACTTGAAAGATGGTAAGAAACTTTTTGCAGGTGAGGTTTTGGCAAGGATTCCATTAGAGGGATCTAAAACAAAAGATATTACTGGTGGACTTCCAAGGGTAGCTGATTTATTCGAAGCAAGAAAACCAAAAGAAGCTGCTGTTTTAGCAGAAGAAAGTGGAACAATTGCTTTCGGAAAAGAAACCAAAGGCAAAGTTCGACTGGTTATTACATTAGATGGAGCAACCAAGAAGTCTCATACTGTTGAAATGCTGATTCCAAAACATAGAACACTTACAGTGTTTGAAGGTGAAAGAATTGAAAAAGGTGACATCATCTCCGATGGTCCGTTAAGTCCGCATGATATCTTAAGATTAAGAGGTATTCCGGAATTAACAAACTTTGTTGTGAATGAGGTGCAGGGAGTTTATAGGCTTCAAGGCGTTCTTATTAATGACAAACACATTGAAACAATTCTGAGACAAATGCTAAGAAAAGCTCTAATTGTTGATGGTGAAAGCACTAAATTTATTCAAGGAGATCAGGTTGAATATGCTGAGCTCGTTGAAGAAAATGCTAAAGCAGTTGCAGCTGGTAAAGAGCCAGCACAATTTGAGAGAGTATTGCTTGGCATAACCAAAGCCTCGCTAACAACTAACTCATTTATCTCTGCAGCCTCATTCCAAGAAACAACACGAGTGCTAACTGAAGCATCGGTTACTGGTAAGGTTGATTTCTTAAGAGGGTTAAAAGAAAATGTTGTGGTTGGAAGGCTTATACCTGCAGGCACAGGCATGGAATTCCATGATCAAATGGCAGCTAAGAAGGCAAGTGACTCATCAGAATCTATGCTTTCTGAGGATGATATCGAAGCAGCGTTAAGGCAAGAATTACAAGAAAGCGAGGAATAATGTTGACCGCAGTTAATCCTCTCTATAAAATCGCGTCAAACTAGGAAATTATGGCTACAGTAAATCAGTTAATTAGAAAACCTCGCAAACCAAAGGTAAGGAAAACAGACGTGCCCGCATTGGAGAAATCTCCACAACGCAGAGGCGTTTGCACTCGTGTTTATACAACTACACCAAAAAAACCTAACTCAGCTTTAAGAAAAGTTTGCAGAGTTAGATTGACCAGTGGGTATGAAGTTACATCATATATTGGCGGTGAGGGTCATAACCTTCAAGAGCATTCAGTTGTATTGGTGCGTGGGGGTCGAGTTAAAGATCTTCCAGGTGTTAGATATCACACAGTTAGAGGCTCATTGGATACGTCCGGTGTTGCAAATAGAAAACAACGCAGATCGAAATATGGAGCCAAAAAAGGTAAATAATTATGCCAAGAAGAAGAAGTCCCGAAAAGAGAAAAATCCTACCTGATCCCAAATACAAAGATATCATAGTAGCTAAATTCATGAATCACATCATGAAAGATGGTAAAAAATCTGTTGCTGAGAAGATTGTGTATGGTGCTTTTGATAAAATTGATCAAACGGCAAAATCTGATCCTGTAGAGCTATTTAAAAAAGCTTTGGAAACTATCGGTCCTATGGTTGAGGTTAAATCTAGAAGAGTAGGTGGTGCCACTTATCAGGTTCCAATAGAAGTGCGACCGTCAAGAAGACAAGCTCTTGCAATGCGTTGGTTGGTTGAAGCAGCAAGAAAAAGAAGCGAGAAATCTATGGATCATAGGTTAGCTGGCGAGCTTACTGATGCAGCTGAAGGCAAGGGGTCTGCTGTCAAAAAGAAAGAAGATGTTCATCGTATGGCTGAAGCCAATAAAGCATTCTCTCATTTCCGTTTTTAATATAATTATTTAGGTTTTTAATATGGCTAGAGACACTGATCTTAGTAGATACAGAAATATTGGTATATGTGCGCACGTTGATGCTGGTAAAACAACAACAACAGAACGCGTGCTATTTTATACGGGTCTATCCCACAAAATAGGTGAGGTACATGATGGTGCTGCCACCATGGACTGGATGGAGCAAGAGCAAGAAAGAGGAATTACTATCACCTCAGCTGCAACAACTTGTTTCTGGTCTGGTATGGAGCAACAATTTCCTCAACATAGAATTAATATTATCGATACACCAGGTCACGTAGACTTTACAATCGAAGTTGAAAGATCATTGAGAGTTTTAGATGGAGCGGTAGTAGTATTCTGCGGTACCTCCGGTGTTGAGCCTCAATCAGAAACCGTTTGGCGCCAAGCAGATAGGTACGAAGTTCCAAGAATTGTGTTTGTTAACAAGATGGATAGAGCTGGCGCTGATTTCACACGCGTTACTGATCAAATTAAAGATAGGTTAAAAGCAAATGTTGTGCCTATGCAATACAACATTGGAGCTGAAGAAAATTTTAAAGGTGTTGTGGACTTGGTTAAAATGAAAGCAATCTTCTGGAACGAAGATGACCAAGGTTTAACCTTTGAAGAAAAAGACATCCCGGAAGATATAGCAGAAACTTGTGCTTCTCTTCGTGAATCAATGATGGAAAGTGCTGCTGAGGCCAATGAAGAGCTGATGAATGCCTATCTTGAAAGTGGCGAACTAACAAATGACCAGATCAAAGAAGGAATTAGAATTAGAACTCTTGCAAATGAAATTATTCCAGCATTTTGTGGTTCAGCTTTCAAAAATAAAGGGGTTCAAGCTGTTCTAGATGCAGCAATAGAATATCTACCTGCTCCAAATGAAGTTAAGGCTATTAAAGGAACTCTGCCGAGTGACGAAGAGGTTGAGGTAAGTAGATCATCTTCTGATGATGAGCCATTTTCTGCATTGGCATTCAAAATAGCTACCGATCCATTTGTTGGCACTTTAACATTTATAAGAGTTTATTCAGGAGTCCTATCAGTTGGCGATGGAGTCCAAAACTCAACAAAAGAGAAAAAAGAAAGAGTGGGCCGTATGGTTCAAATGCACTCAAATGATCGAAATGAAATTAAAGAAATCCGAGCTGGTGATATTGCAGCTTGCATTGGTTTAAAAGATGTTACAACTGGTGACACACTTTGTGATCTGAAAGATCAAGTGGTTTTAGAGCGTATGGATTTCCCTGAGCCAGTTATTTCAGTTGCTGTAGAGCCTAAGACAAAAGCTGATCAAGAGAAAATGGGTATTGCCCTAGGTAAGCTTGCGCAAGAGGATCCATCATTTCGAGTTCATACAGATGAAGAATCTGCACAAACAATTATTTCTGGTATGGGTGAGCTGCATTTAGACGTATTGGTCGATCGAATGAGAAGAGAATTTGATGTGGAGGCAAATATTGGTAAGCCTCAAGTTTCATATCGCGAAACTATCAGGGAATCTATTGATATCGAAGGTAAATTTGTTAGACAGAGCGGTGGTAAGGGTCAATATGGCCACGTTTGGTTAAAACTAGAGCCACTTGGATTAGATGATGAATACGAATTTGTCGACAAGATAGTTGGTGGAGCTGTTCCAAAAGAGTATATTCCTGCTGTTGATAAAGGTATTCAAGAGCAAATGAAAAATGGTGTCATTGCAGGCTATCCATTGCTGGCTTTAAGAGCGACTTTATATGATGGCTCATTTCATGATGTGGATTCAAGCGAAATGGCATTCAAAATAGCTGGTTCTATGGCTCTCAAAGAGGGCTGTTTGAAAGCAAGACCAGTTTTATTAGAACCTATGATGGCTGTTGAGGTTGTTACTCCTGAAGAGCATATGGGTGATGTAGTTGGTGATTTAAACAGAAGAAGAGGAATAATTCTTGGTATGGATGAAATACCTACAGGCAAGACGGTTAGAACTGAAGTTCCTTTGTCAGAAATGTTTGGGTACGCAACAGATTTAAGATCAGCAACACAAGGCAGAGCAAGTTTTTCAATGGAATTTTTAAAATACGCAGAAGTTCCTAATAATATTGCTGAGCAGTTAAAAACCACCTAAAACAATAGACTATAAATACCCTAAATTTGTTGACATTAGGGGGCTTAGAGTCATAGAATACGCAACATTTTGCATAAAGCAGAAATATAGGAAATAAAGAAATTGGACAATCAATCAATTAGAATACGATTAAAAGCTTTTGATTATCGCTTGATTGATGCTTCAACAAAATTAATTGTTGAAACTGCCAAGAAAACTGGAGCAATTGTCAAAGGACCGATTCCATTGCCAGTTAAGAAGGAAAGAACAACGATTCTAACGTCTCCGCATAAAGATAAAGACGCAAGAGATCAATACGAAATTAGAACGTATAAGAGATTAATGGATATAGTAGAACCTACAGATAAAACAGTTGATGCTTTAATGAAGCTCGACCTTTCATCTGGGGTAGATGTGCAAATTAGCTTAGGCTAGTCTGTCAATTTTTAACGCTTAGCGGCCATAGAGGGTTTTTAGCCCCGTAAAAAGGAGAATAAATTGAGCATAGGCTTAGTTGGAAAAAAATCAGGTATGTCGAGACTTTTTCAAGAAGACGGCACCTCGGTTCCCGTAACAGTAATTTCTGTTGCTGCAAATTTTGTAGCAGACATTAAAACACATGAGAAACATGGCTATAGCGCTGTCGTAGTTTCTAAAAATACATCTAAAAACTTAACTAAATCTTCCACAGAGTTTTTTAAAAAACAAAATCTCTCAAATGGTGAATTATTTGAATTTAGAACTGAATCAGCAGATGATCTTAAGGTTGGGCATCACCTAACTGCAGAAATATTTGAAGTTGGCAAAATGGTAGATGTAACTGGTACCTCTAAAGGCAAGGGTTATGCAGGAGTTATTAAACGACATAACTTTGCGATGCAAGATGCTACTCATGGAAATTCATTGGCTCACAGAGCTCATGGATCAATTGGCCAATGTCAAACTCCTGGAAGAGTATGGAAAGGTAAAAAAATGTCAGGACATATGGGTCATGAAACAAAGACTATTCAAAGTTTAGAGCTAATGGGCACTGATGTTGAGAATAATTTACTTTATGTCAAGGGTGCCGTTCCTGGCTTTAATGGATCTACTCTCAAAATTACACCTGCGGTGAAACAAAGATGAAATTAGACGTACTCAATACTGCAAATAAAAAAGAAGATGTTCAGATTTCTGATACAACTTTTGGAAAAGATTTTAACGAGACGCTTGTTCATCAAGCAGTTGTAACCTACCTAGCAGGTTCTAGACAGGGCTCTCATAAACAAAAAACAAGATCAGAAGTTCGCGGTGGTGGAAAAAAACCATATGCTCAGAAAGGTACCGGTAGAGCAAGAGCTGGAACAATTAGAAGTCCTATATGGAGAGGTGGCGGCGTAGCATTTGCAGCAACTCCTAGAGATTACTCTAAAAAAATTAACAAAAAGATGTATAGGGCTGCGATCAGTTCTATTTTCTCAGAACTACATAGACAAGATCGATTAGTGGCGATAGAGCAGCCTAAACTTGAGTCTCCTAAAACCAAAGAGATGTGTGCATTCTTAAAAGCATTCAATCTAGAGAAAGTTTTAATCATTCTTGATGAGATGGATACAAATCTTTATCTTTCTTCGAGAAATATCCCTCACGTTGAGGTTGTAACAGTTAAAGAGATTAATCCAGTAATCTTATTGAGATCAGAAAAAGTAGCAGTGACTCCTGCTGCATTTAAGTTAATCGAGGCATGGGTCTAATGAACAAAGAAAAACTTTTAACTTTAATCCAGTCTCCCTACATTACAGAGAAATCTTCAGCTGCTGGTGAATTAAATCAAGTTGTATTTAAGGTAGCACTATCTGCAAATAAGCTTGAAATCAAAAAAGCAGTCGAGCAGTTGTTTGATGTCAAGGTAGAGAGTGTCACTACTGCTACCCAAAAAGGTAAAACAAAGAGAAACAAATTTGGGATCTATAAAAGATCTAATTTTAAGAAAGCTTTTGTTTCATTGAAAGAAGGCTCTGAAATTCAATTTGAAGGTATTAACTAATCATGGCAGTCATCAAAGCAAAACCAACGAGTCCAGGAAGAAGAGGTGTTATTTCTATTAAGTCTGATTTGCACAAAGGCAAACCTCATAAGGCTCTTCTTGAGAAAAAATCTAAAAATGGTGGAAGAAATAATAATGGCCGCATTACCGTTAGACATCAAGGTGGTGGTCACAAGCAGCATTACAGAATCATTGATTTTAAAAGAAATAAATTCGATATTCCTGCTGTTGTCGAGACCATCGAATACGATCCAAACAGATCAGCTCATTTGGCCCTCTTAAAATATGCAGATGGTGAGAGACGTTATATTATTGCTCCAGGTAAAATCAAAGTTGGAGATCCTGTTTTATCTGCAGATCAGACTGAAATGAAGCCGGGTAATTGTATGAAGCTTCTGAACATTCCTCTGGGAACAACTATTCATTGTGTTGAGATGAAGCCTGGTAAAGGAGCTCAAATTGCACGAAGCGCTGGGACATCAGCTAGACTCATAGCCAAGGAAGGCATCTACGCAACTCTAAGATTGCAATCAGGTGAGATGAGAAAAATATTGTCTGAATGTAGAGCAACCTTGGGCACAGTCTCAAATCAAGAAAATAATTTACGCTCCCTTGGAAAAGCAGGCGCTAAAAGATGGAGAGGTGTTAGGCCTACTGTTCGTGGTGTTGCCATGAACCCAGTCGACCATCCACATGGTGGTGGTGAAGGAAGAACTTCTGGTGGAAGACATCCATCAACTCCATGGGGTATTCCAACAAAAGGATACAAAACTAGAAAAAATCAAAGAACCGATGACTTGATTGTTAGACGAAGAGCTAAGAGGAAATAATATTCATGCCTAGATCACTTAAAAAAGGACCATTTATCGATTTGTCATTGCAGAAAGCTGTTGATAAGGCGATTACTGAGAATAGTAAAAAGCCAATTAAAACATGGTCAAGAAGGTCTATGATCAGCCCTACTATGGTTGGACTAACAATATCAGTTCATAACGGAAGACAGCACGTACCAGTCTTTATTAACGAAGACATGGTTGGTCACAAGCTAGGTGAATTTTCTATTACTAGAACTTTTAGAATGCATTCAGGCGATAGGAAATCAAAATAATGGAAACAAGAGCATATTTAAAAGGCACAAGGCTATCTGCTCAAAAGGCAGGCTTAGTCGCTGATGTGGTTAGAGGTAAATCAGTTGAGGCCGCAATGGATTTCTTGTCGTTTCACAAGCAAAAAGCTTCAGAAGTTATTAAGAAACTTTTAGAGTCAGCAATTGCTAATGCAGAGAACAATGACAAAGCTGACATTGACTCATTGGTTGTAAAATCAATCATTGTGAATCAAGGAATGAGGCTTAAAAGAATGAAGCCTAGAGCTAGAGGTAGAGCAGACAGAATTATTAAGCCTAGTTGCCATATTGAAATTATATTATCGGATCAGGAGAAGTAATGGGTCAGAAAGTTCATCCAATTGGTTTTCGTCTTGGTGTTATCAAGAAGCATAATGCTTTGTGGTATGCCAAAGGAAAAGCCTTTAAAACTAATTTAATTGAAGACCTAAAAGTTAGAAATTATATTAAAGAGAGACTTAGATTCTCTTCAATTAGCAAGGTTGACCTTGAAAGATCTGCGCAAAATTTTGTAGTCAATATCCACACATCTAGACCGGGTATTATTATTGGCAAAAAAGGTGAAGAGATTGAATCACTTAAATCTGCTATACAAAAACTTGTCACTCAAAATGTACAGATTAATATCAAGGAAGTTAGAAAGCCAGACATTGACGCTACCATTCTTGCAGAGGGAATTGCTCAGCAGTTAGAAAGAAGAGTTCAATTTAGACGAGCAATGAAAAGAGCCGTTCAAAGTGCTATGAGACAAGGCGCTAAAGGCATTAGAACAGAAGTTTCTGGAAGATTGGGTGGCGCAGAAATTGCCAGAGCTGAATGGTATCGAGAAGGACAAGTGCCTTTACACACACTAAGAGCAAACATTGACTATGGTGTGGCAGAGGCTCTAACTACCTATGGTTTGATCGGTGTAAAAGTCCATGTATATACAGGTGAAGTATTAGGTGATCCGCTTAGGGATGAGGTTCAAGGAAGTTAATTATGTTACAGCCCAAACAAACAAAGTTTAGAAAAATGCATAAAGGCCGCAATAGAGGTCTAGCGCAATCAGGCAACTCCATTGCATTTGGCGAGTATGCTTTAAAGGCAACAACCAGAGGCAGGATTACTGCGCGTCAGATTGAATCAGCTCGAAGAGCAATGACTAGATCTATTAAACGTGGCGGTAATATCTGGATTCGTATCTTTCCAGACAAACCTATAACTAAAAAACCACTCGAAGTCAGAATGGGTAAGGGTAAAGGAAATGTAGAATACTGGGTCAGCTTAGTGCAACCAGGTACTGTTTTATACGAAATGGCTGGTGTTTCCGAAGAGGTAGCAAGAGAAGCATTTAAACTTGCGGCAGCAAAACTACCAGTTAGAACAACATTTATTAAGAAGGCATTATAGAAATGGCAAAGCTAACTAACGATTTAAAAGATTTACGCGGCAAGAAGATCACAGATCTTGAAAATCTTGTCTTAGAAATCAGAGAAACTCAATTTAAAAATAGAATGAAGCATAAAACAGGGCAGCTTAATGAATCCCATTTGCTAACTGCTGATAGAAAAAAGATTGCTCAAATAAAAACTGTTATCAATGAAAAGAAATCTGAGGAAGAATCCGCATGAGTACTAATCCAAGACAGCTCACAGGTATAGTAATTAGCGATAAAGCTGATAAAACCATTACCGTTAAAATAGAACGCAAAGTTAAACATCCTACATATGGAAAAATTATGAAGCGTTCTACTAAAGTTCATGCGCATGATGAATTAAATTCAGCAAAAATTGGAGACCTGGTAACTGTTCAAGAGTGCAGACCACTATCTAAGTCTAAAACATGGATGCTACTTTCTGATACTTCAAACAAAACTGAAGATTCAACTGATACAAGTGTTGCAACAGATTCAGCTGAGGGAGAACAGTCATGATTCAAATGCAAACTATCTTAAATATTGCGGATAACAGCGGCGCAAGAAGCGTCATGTGTATAAAGGTCCTTGGCGGGTCAAAAAGAAGATACGCCAACATAGGAGACGTTATTAAAGTTGCAATTAGAGAAGCAATTCCTCAAGGAAAAGTAAAAAAAGGACAAGTTGTTGATGCCCTGGTTGTTAGAACTAGAAAAGGTGTTCGCAGAAGAGATGGCTCACTAATAAAGTTTGATGAAAATGCAGCTGTTCTAATTGGTGGCAATAAAGCTCCTATAGGGACTCGAGTTTTTGGGCCTGTGACCAGAGAACTTCGTGAAGGCAAACACATGAAAATTTTATCCTTAGCACCGGAAGTCTTGTAATGAAAAAAAATATTGAAACAGTAACGAAACTTAGAACTGGCGATGAGGTAGTAGTGATCACCGGTAAAGATGTTGGTAAAAAAGGTACTCTTGCAAAGATATCTAAATTTAACAATAAAGCAGTTGTTAATGGGATCAATATGGTTAAAAAACATACTAAACCAAATCCTCAGCTCGGCGTTACTGGTGGGATTGTTGAGCAAGAAGCAGCTATAGAGCTATCGAATATTGCTATATGGAATCCTAAAAAGAAAAAGGCAGATCGAATTTCGTTTCTTATTGAGAACGACAAAAAGGTCAGAGTTTATTCATCAGATAAATCAGAAATAAAATCATGAATTTAAGAGAAAAATTTAATAAAGAGTTAATGCCTGAGCTTCAAAAAACGCTTGGAATAAAAAACGTGATGGCAGTTCCAAAAATAACAAAAGTTGTTATTAATATGGGTGTAGGTGAGGCGTTGACTGATAAAAAACACCTTGAATCTGCTGTCAAAGATCTTGAATCAATTGCTGGTCAAAAAGTTGTGACTACTCTTGCAAAGAAATCGGTTGCAAGCTTCAAATTAAGAGAAGGGTGGCCTGTTGGTTGTAAAGTTACTTTGCGTGGTGACAGAATGTATGACTTTATAGAGCGTCTTGTAAATATTGCTATTCCAAGGGAAAGGGATTTTAGGGGGCTGAACCCTAAATCATTTGATGGGCAAGGAAATTACAGCATGGGCGTAAAAGAGCAGATAATTTTCCCGGAAATTAACTTCGATAATATTGACAAGATCAGAGGCATGGATATTTGTATCAATACCTCAGCTTCAAACAAGGAAGATGCCAAGGCTCTATTAGAATCGCTTAGCTTCCCATTTAAAAAATAAAGGTAAAACCATGACTAGAAAATCAGTAGTAGCAAGAGATGCAAAAAGACAAAAAATGGTAGATCGCTATGCTTCTAAACGAGCAGCTTTGAAAGAGGCATTTGCAAATCCTAATAACTCATATGAAGAGAAGATGGCTGCCTTTGAGAAACTACAAAAGCTTCCTAGAAATGCAAGCCCTTCAAGAATCACCAGAAGATGTTCTCTTACCGGTAGACCTCATGCTGTTTACAGAAAATTTGGTCTCAGCAGAATTAAATTACGTGAAGCTGCAATGCGTGGCGACATCCCTGGATTAGTTAAATCAAGTTGGTAATATTATGAGTTTACAAGACCCTACAGCAGACTGTCTAACAAGAATAAGAAATGGCCTTATGCGAGGCAAGAAAGTTGTGCATGCACCTTTTTCAAAGTTTAAGCATGAGCTTGTCTCTTTGCTTGTAAAAGAAGGTTACATCAACGCATGTGAAAAAATTACAGTAGATGGAAAAGATGCTTTGAGCATCACCTTGAAATATATTAATGAAGCTCCGGCGATCAGAGAGATCAAACGTATCTCAAAACCAAGTCTCAGAAGATATTCAGCGTCAACTGATCTCTCAGAGGTAAAAAATGGTCTTGGTATTTATATCATCTCTACAAATAAAGGATTAATGAGCGATAAAGACGCTAAATCACTGAATGTTGGTGGCGAAGTAATCTGTGAGGTTTTTTAATTATGTCTAGAATTGCAAAAAATCCAATTCCAGTTCCTACAGGCGTAGAAATTAGTTTTGATGGGAGCCTAGTAAAGGTTGCTGGATCCAAAGATAAAATGGAGTTTTTAATACCAGCATCGGTATCAGCCAATCATGCCGATGACTTTATTACAATTTCATATGATGAAGAATCATCCCAGTCAACAGCATTGGCAGGTACGACTAGGTCCTTGATAAATAATATGATTATTGGTGTTACCGAAGGCTATACGAAAACATTGATTTTGGTTGGAGTAGGTTATAGAGCAAAAGCTAATGGTAAAAAATTAGAATTAACTCTTGGTTTCTCTCATCCTGTTTTTTATGATCTGCCAGATGAGGTTGAAGTGGATACCCCATCTCAAACAGAAGTAGTTCTTAAAAGCTTTAACAAACAAGTGCTTGGCCAAGTTGCAGCTGAAATTAGAGCGTTTAGACCACCAGAGCCATATAAAGGAAAGGGTGTTAAATATTCCGATGAAATTATTCGCAGAAAAGAAGCTAAAAAGGCAGCAGGAGCATAACTTATGAGTTCACAGTCAAAATCAGAATCTAGAATAAGGCGAGCTGGCAAAACTAGGATTAGAATTTCACAGCAAGACAAGCCGAGACTTTCAGTCTTTAAATCCTCGCAAAATTTATATGCTCAGATTTTTGATGCTTCAGGCGCAAAGGTTCTTGCATCAGCATCAACTAATGAGAAGGTAGAAAAAATGTCATCTAACAACATTGAATCAGCAAAAGTTGTAGGCCAAAAAGTTGCTCAAAGAGCAATAGAAGCTGGCGTAACTAAAGTTGTGTTTGATAGATCTGGTTATAAATATCATGGCCGTATAAAAGCCATTGCAGAATCAGCTCGAGAAGCTGGATTGGAGTTTTAATAAAAATGAATCAACAAAATAACAATTTGCAGCAACAAGATGCTTTGGAAGAAAAGCTTGTTCAGGTAAATCGAGTTGCAAAAGTCGTTAAAGGCGGTCGCATATTTGGTTTTACTGCCCTATGTGTAGTTGGTGATGGTAAGGGTAAGGTTGGATTTGGTCGCGGTAAAGCAAAAGAAGTCCCTATCGCTATTCAAAAAGCAATGGAAAATGCAAGACGCAACATGGTAGATGTCAGCTTAAATGCTTCTACTTTGTGGTACCCGGTCAAAGCTAAGCATGGTGCAGCAAAGGTCTATATGCAGCCAGCATCAGAAGGTACCGGAATTATTGCTGGTGGCGCAATGAGAGCAGTTCTTGAACTTGTTGGTGTTCAAAATGTTTTAGCTAAATGTTATGGATCAACAAACCCAGTCAATGTCGTCAGAGCAACTATTAATGCTCTACGCTCAATGGAATCTCCAGAACAAGTTGCAACTAGAAGAGGCAAGAAAACAGCAGAAATATCATGAGCAAGACAACAATAGAAATCAAGCTAATTAAAAGTAGCATAGGAAGAATTCCTAATCACAGAAAATGTGTTCAAGGTCTAGGCTTTAGACGCTTAAATCAAACTGTTTCAGTTGAAGATACTCCTAGCAATAGAGGAATGATTAATAAAATAAGAGATATGGTAGAAATCTTAGAGAGCTAATAAATGGAAAATATAGAATCAAATAATACTCTTGGGCTAAATACCCTTTCAAGCACAGGGACTAATAAAAATAGGAAGCGTGTTGGACGAGGCATTGGATCAGGCACTGGTAAAACAGCTGGTAGAGGTCATAAGGGTCAAAAATCCAGATCAGGTGGAACCATTGCAAGGGGATTTGAAGGTGGGCAAATGCCACTTCAACAAAGAATACCAAAATTTGGTTTTTCATCTCGTGTGAATAGAGCTACCAAAGAAGTAAATCTTAAGAATATTGCTACGATGACTGATGTAACCCTTGAGTCTTTAAAAGAAAATAGGATTGTTCCCAAATCAACCAAAAAAGTAAAAATCTTTGGTATCCATGAACTAGCTCAGCCGATGAAAGTATCCGGTGTGCACGTGACGAAAGGAGCGAAAGAATCCATAGAAAAAGCTGGTGGAACAATAGCAGAAGTATCAGTGCGACCAATTAAAGAAAAGTTTGTAAAAACTTCAAAAAAAGCAATTGTAAAATCAACTGAAAAAGCTGAGGAAGCAACTGCTGAATAATTAATATGGCTGATCAAAATAAAGGTATGAGCGACTTGTGGAGAAGACTTAGATTTGTCTTCTTGGCTATTGTTGTTTACCGAATGGGTACTCATATTCCGATACCTGGAATTGATCCAGCAAGGCTGGCCGCATTATTTGATCAAAACCAGGGAACTATCCTTGAAATGTTTAATTTATTTTCAGGCGGTGCTCTCGAGAGAATGAGTATCTTTGCATTGAATGTTGTTCCCTATATTTCTGCTGCAATTATTATGCAGCTTTTCTCAAATTCCATTCCTTACTTGCAGGAACTAAAAAAAGATGGCCAGGCTGGAAGAAATCAGATTACGCAATACACAAGATATGGAACTGTTGTTTTAGCATTTGTTCAAGCATCTGCATTAAGTGTAACTTTAGGTGCTAGTGGATTAGCATATGAACCAGGAACATCATTTTTTATCTCTGCAGTATTTAGTGTTGTTGCAGGAACAGTTTTCTTAATGTGGCTTGGTGAGCAGATCACAGAAAGAGGCATTGGAAATGGAATTTCTATTATTATCGCTACCAGCATCTTAACTGGTATTCCAGGTGCGATTGGCCAGGCTCTAGAACAGGCTAGACAAGGTGACTTAAACATACTTCTTTTACTGGGAATTGGTGTATTGGCAATGGTTGTTATAGCAATTGTTGTATTTATTGAACGCGGCCAAAGACGAATCACTGTTAATTATGCGCAAAGACAGCAGGGTAGAAAGTTAATGCAAGCCCAAGCAAGTCATCTTCCATTTAAAGTTAATATGGCTGGAGTTATTCCTGCAATTTTTGCAAGCACCTTCTTATTATTTCCTGCATCTCTTTCAACTTGGTTTGGGCAGGCTGAGTCTTTTGGGTTCCTTCAAACAATATCTTTAGCCTTGAACCCTGGGCAACCATTATATATTCTGACTTTTTCAGCTTTAATTATTTCTTTTTGTTTTATTTGGCTAGCACTAACTTTTGATACAAAGGACGTAACAGATAACTTAAAAAAATCTGGTGCTTTTATCCCTGGTATTAGACCTGGCGATCAAACGGCAAGTTACATTGATAGCGTTCTTGCGAGACTGACAGTTTTTGGAAGCATCTATTTGACGCTTATATGTTTGTTGCCATTGGCATTAATTAATTTTGCAGGTGTGTCCTTTTATTTAGGCGGCACTTCAGTATTGATTATTGTGGTTGTTTTGATGGATTTTATGGCGCAGGTTCAATCACATATGATGTCAAATCAGTACTCATCACTGCTTAAAAAAGCTAATTTAAAAAACTACAAAAGATAAATATGAAAGTTAGAGCATCAGTAAAAAAGATTTGCAGAAACTGCAAAACAGTTAGACGTAAAGGAGTTTTGTATGTGATATGCAAGACAGAACCTAAACATAAACAAAAACAAGGATAAGACAATATGGCTAGAATAGCAGGCGTAAACATACCAGAAAATAAGCATCTTGAGATTGCTTTAACTCATATATTTGGCATTGGCAAAACAACAGCTCATGACATCTGTAAGAGCGTTAAATTGGACTACTCTAAAAAAGTTTCTGATTTATCAGAGGAGCAAGTTGAAAAACTTAGAACAGCTGTAGCAGAATACACAGTGGAAGGTGACCTCAGAAGATCTGTAAGCACTAACATAAAAAGATTGATGGATTTAGGTTGCTATCGCGGTATTAGGCACAGAAGAAAGCTGCCAGTTAACGGCCAAAGAACAAAAACAAATGCTAGGACTCGTAAGGGACCTAAAAAACCAATGAGGGCTTAAGGCATGGCAACTGGAAAAAAAGTAAAAAAAGTCATCTCTGATGGGATCGCTCATATTCATGCATCTTTCAATAATACAATCATCACAATTACTGATAAGCAAGGTAATACTGTGTGCTGGGCAACTTCAGGAGGTTCTGGTTTTAGAGGCTCAAGAAAGAGCACTCCTTTTGCGGCGCAGATAGCAGCAGAAAAAGCAGGTAATGCAGCAAAAGATTTCGGAATGATTAACTTAGATGTCAAAGTAAGGGGTCCTGGCGGCGGAAGAGAGTCAGCCATTAGATCTTTGAACTCATGTGGGTTAAAAATTAAAAGTATTACAGACGTCACACCATTGCCTCACAATGGATGTCGTCCTTCTAAAAAACGTAGGGTATAAGGAGATTACATGGCAAGGTATACAGGTCCATCATTAAGGTTAGCTAGGAGAGAAGGGACTGACCTTTTTCTTAAAAGCGGATCAAGAGCAATTGAATCTAAGTGCAACATGGAGACTGCTCCAGGAGTGCATGGATTAAGAAGAACTCGTCTTTCAGATTACGGCGTCCAACTTCGTGAAAAACAAAAAGTTAGACGAATGTATGGAGTGCTCGAAAAGCAATTTAGAAACTATTACAAGAAAGCTTCTCAGTCCAAAGGTAATACAGGCGAGAATTTATTGTCTTATCTTGAGCAGAGATTAGATAACGTTGTTTATAGAATGGGTTTTGCCTCAACCAGAGCTGAAGCACGTCAATTAGTTTCCCACAAAGCTTTTCATCTCAATGGAGCAACTGTCAATATTCCTTCATATCAGGTTCAAGCCGGTGATGAGATTGAGGTTCGCGAAAAATCTAAAAAACAACTTAGAATTAAGGGTGCTTTAGAGCTAGCAAATAATAGAGAAGCATGTGAGTGGCTTGAAGTCGACTCAAAAACTCTCAAGGGTGTATTCAAATCTGTTCCAGATAGAACAGATTTAAGTGCTGAAATTAATGAAAATCTCATCGTTGAGCTTTATTCAAAATAATAATTAATTAAACGGAAGGAAATAATGGAAACATCAGTAATAGATCTTTTAGTACCAACAGATATACAGGTAGATGATATAGATGGTAATACATCAAAAATCACTTTAGAGCCTCTAGAAAGAGGTTTTGGCCATACGCTAGGGAATGCATTAAGAAGAATTCTTCTTTCCTCTATGCCTGGTGCTGCTATCACAGACGTAACAATAGAGGGTATCTCCCATGAGTACTCAACCATTGAAGGTGTCAGAGAGGATGTTATAGATATTCTTTTGAATCTAAAAGATATGCCAATTAGTCTTATTGAAGGTACAAGCGCAGTCATCAAGCTTGACGTTTCAGGCCCATGTGAAGTTACATCTAACTCATTTGAAGTACCTGGTAATGTTGAATTGCCTGATGCAGAGCATCACGTTGCTTCACTTGTAGATAAAGTAAGCTTTTCTTTAACTGCTACTGTAAAAACAGGAAGGGGTTATGAGCCAGCGGATACTAGAAATGAAGAAGACACCGCTGTTGGAGCTTTAAAAGTTGACGCATCATTCAGTCCAGTTAGAAGAGTGGCATATACAGTAGAAAATGCTAGATTCGAGAAAAGAACTGATCTGGATAAATTGATTGTGGAGTTGGAGACAGACGGAACTCTTGATCCAAAAAAAGCAATTGAGCATGCGGCTACTATTATGCAGCAACAATTAGCAGCTTTTGTTGATCTAGATGCTATTGCTGAACAGGAAGCGAAGAAAGATCAAAATGATTTTGATCCTTTCTTAATGAGATCAATTGAAGAGCTAGAGCTAACAGTTCGCTCAACAAATTGTCTAAAGGCAGAAAGTATTTTCTTAATTGGTGATCTTTTACAAAGAACAGAATTTGATCTTTTGAAAACTCCAAATCTTGGTAAAAAATCTTTAAATGAAATAAAAGATGTACTAGCATCTAAAGGCTTCTCTCTTGGGACTACCCTAGAGAACTGGCCGCCAATGGGTTAATAAAATGAGACATAGAAAATCAGGCAGAAAATTAAATAGAAACTCTTCTCATCGTAAGGCGCTAATGAAAAACTTAGCAATTGCTTTTATTGAAAGAGAGTTAATTAAAACGACTGTCCCTAAAGCAAAAGAATTACGTGGATTTGTTGAGCCGTTAATCACTTTAGCTAAAGTTGATTCAGTTGCAAATAGACGTAGAGCCTTTAGTAAATTACGCATGGATTCCATTGTAGATAAGCTATTTACTAAGATTGCTGTTCAGTCTAAAGATCGTCCTGGTGGATATCTTCGAATCATCAAGGCTGGTTTTAGACCTGGTGATAAAGCTGATATGGCCTATGTTGAATGGGTTGATAGAGCTATTGACTCAGATGCTTCATCGGTTGAGCCTGAACTTAAATCAGACTCAGCAGCCTAAAGCTCCAGTATTTCTTTTAAATACTTACCTGTATAGGATTTCTTTGACTGGGCAACCTTTTCAGGGGTTCCTTGTGCAACTATAAGTCCTCCATCACTTCCCCCTTCTGGCCCGAGATCGATTACCCAGTCACTGGACTTAATTACATCTAAGTTATGCTCAATTACTACCACAGTATTTCCCTGATCTGATAATCGCTTTAGCACACCCAGCAGCAGTTCAATATCATAAAAATGCAGGCCTGTAGTTGGCTCATCCAAAATGAATAATGTTTTCCCTGTGCTTCGTTTGGATAGCTCTTTAGCAAGTTTAATTCGCTGAGCCTCACCACCTGACAGTGTTGTTGCGGATTGACCTAGAGTTATATAAGTTAGACCAACATCTGAAAGAGTTTGCAGCTTATTTTTAATCGCCGGTATGGCTGCAAAGAATTCTAATGCTTCTTCAACAGTCATTCCCAAAACTTCAGCTATATTTTTTCCCTTAAATTTAACTTCCAGAGTTTGCTCGTTATACCTTTTGCTATTGCAGATATCGCAATTCACATAGATATCAGCCAAAAAATGCATTTCAACTTTAATCATCCCATCGCCTTGGCATGCTTCGCACCTTCCACCTTTTACATTGAAACTAAATCGACCCGGTTTATACCCGCGAGTGCGAGCTTCATCTGATTGAGCAAATAAATCTCTAATATGTGAGAATAAACCCGTATAAGTGGCTGGGTTCGAGCGGGGAGTCCTGCCAATAGCAGATTGATCAATGCCAATCACCTTATCCAGGTGCTCTAGACCAAGAATTTTCTTACATTTAATTTCTTTATTTAAATTAGCTTTATTTAATAAAAAGCTACTCATAGGCATTAAAGTTTGATTTATTAAAGAAGATTTACCGGATCCAGAAACGCCTGTCACACATGTAAAAATACCTACTGGAATCTTAACTGAGATATTTTGAAGGTTATTCTCATAAGCACCTTGAATCTCTATGAAATGTTCAGGCACTTTTGCAGTTTTTGGGAAATTAATTTTTCTCTTTCCAGATAGGTAGGCAGCCGTCATAGATTCTTCGCTTTTTAAAATATCCTCTAAAGAGCCCTGAGCACAAATTTCACCACCATGCTTTCCTGCGCCTGGACCAATATCAATAATATGATCCGCGCATCTAATGGCTTCCTCATCATGTTCAACAACAATTACAGTATTTCCAAGGCTTTTAAGATGAAATAACGTTTTAATAAGTTTCGCATTGTCTCTTTGGTGCAACCCAATGGATGGTTCATCCAGAACATAAGTAACTCCTACTAGCCCTGATCCAATTTGACTTGCCAGCCTAATTCTTTGAGCTTCACCACCTGACAATGTTCCAGCCCCTCTATTTAAGGTCAGGTAATTTAAACCAACATCTTCTAGAAAAGTAAGGCGCTCTTTAATCTCTTTCAAGATTTTTTCTGCAATCATTGCTTTTGCACCTTCCAGCTTAATCTTTTGAAAAAAGCTTAACGCATCTGTTATTTTCTGCTCAGTAATATCTTGAATAGGGGTTCCATTGATAAAAATATTCCTTGATTCTTTTTTTAACCTTGAGCCTTCACAAGCATCACAGTGACTGTCAGATAAAAGTTTGGCCAACTCATTTCTTATAAATTCAGAATCAGTTTCCTTGAATCGTCTTTCAGTATTGGGGATCACGCCCTCAAATCTATGCTGCCTAACAATTTTACTTCCGCTGCTAAAGCTTTTAGAAAAATTAATTTTATCTTTTGAGCCCCATAATAAAATTCTCTGCGTTTCTTCTGAGTATGATTCCCAGGGAGTATCAAGATCAAATTTATAATGTTTTGCTAAGCATTTTAATTGATGAAAATAAAATCTATTTCGTCTATTCCAACCTTTAATTGCTCCCTCATTAATTGTTGCTTCTGTGTCAGCGATTAATTTCTTTTCATCAAAATACTGAATCACACCTAAGCCATCACACTTTTCGCATGCTCCAAATGGATTATTGAAAGAAAACATTCTAGGCTCTAAATCAGATACTGAATATCCACATTGAGAGCAAGAAAAATTGGATGAGAATAGTAAAATATTTTTATCATCAATGACTTCTATTTCTACCAGACCATTTGATAGTCCCAATGCAGTTTCAATGGATTCAGATAGTCTGGACCTATTGTCTTCTTCCTGTTTTAACTGAAGCCTGTCTACGATTGCGGAAATATCATGTTTTTGATTTTTATTTAGAGATGGAAATTCGTCCAATGGATGCACAATATTATTAATTTTTACTCTAACGAAACCTTCAGTTTTTAATTCTTCATAAATTCCTAAATGCTCACCTTTTTTACCCCGAACCATTGGCGCCATGACCATAATCTTTTTGCCTTCACCAAGAGCATATATTTCATCACATATCTCACTAATTGTTTTCGCTGAAAGTTCCTCATTATGATCTGGGCAGATAGGCGTCCCAATTCGGGCATACAATAATCTTAGATAATCGTATATTTCTGTTACTGTGCCGACGGTTGACCTAGGGTTATGTGATGTTGATTTTTGCTCAATTGAAATTGCTGGAGACAACCCATCAATCTGATCCACATCTGGTTTTTCCATCATAGAAAGAAATTGTCGAGCATAAGCAGAAAGTGATTCTACATATCTTCTTTGACCTTCTGCATAGATAGTATCGAAAGCAAGAGAGGATTTGCCTGATCCAGAAAGACCGGTTATCACAACTAGTTCTCCACGAGGAATGTCTAGTGAAATATTTTTTAGATTATGGGTGCGCGCACCTTTGATAGAAATTTTATCCATTTTTTTGCAGAATTTTTATACAGCTGATTTTTTTCGAGTTAAACTTAACGAATTATAAGAGGTAATTATGGCTAGAGGAGTAAATAAAGTAATTTTGGTAGGTAATTTAGGTCAAAAACCTGAAATGCGATACACGCAAACTAATACTGCAGTGGCTACACTGTCAATTGCAACATCTGAATCATGGAAGGACAAGGAATCTGGTGAGCAAAGAGAGAAAACTGAATGGCACAGAGTTGTATTTTTTGGCAAGCTTGCTGAGATTGCTGAGCAATATCTTGATAAAGGCTCTCAGCTTTATGTCGAAGGAAAGCTTCAAACTAGAAAGTGGCAAGACAAAGAAGGTAACGATAAGTACACGACTGAGATATTAGGAAATGAGATGAATATGCTTGGAGGAAGACAGTCTTCTGGAGACGGAGGTGCTTACGATCAATCACAACCTATGCAGAAATCAGCAGAGCCATCAGCATCTAATATTTCTGAGGAAGACATACCATTCTAAGACCGCGTGGATTATAAGAATATTTTACTAGAGCAGCGAGATAATATTGCTGTTCTTTCCCTGAACAGGCCCAACAAACTTAACGCCTTTACCTTCTCTATGATGGAGGAGATGATTGATGCATTGGACGCCCTTGATGCCGATAATAATATTCATGCTTTGATTATTACAGGGAAGGGCAGAGCTTTCTGTGCGGGTGCTGACTTATCATCTGGCCAAGAAACATTTAATCCGTCATTTGATGATTTCGCAGTTCAGGAAAGTGATTTCAGGAGAGATTCTGGTGGCATTCTCACACTTAGAATGTATAAATTTTTAAAGCCCATTGTTATTGCATGCAACGGACCAGCGGTTGGAATAGGAGCGTCTATGCAACTTGCAGCTGATGTTAGATTAGCATCTGATCAAGCTAGATTTGGTTTTGTATTTAATAATAGAGGCATCGTTCCTGATGCATGCAGCAGTTGGTTTCTTCCAAAGATTGTTGGTATTTCTTCAGCGCTAGAGCTCACATATTCAGGCAGGATTATTGATGCCAGCGAAGCTTTAAAATTAAATTTAGTTTCTAGTATTTATGACTCAGAAAATCTTTTAGACAATGCCTTAGATTTTGCAAAAAATATGGTGAAAAATTCAGCTCCAGTATCTATAGCTGTAACTAGGCAGATGCTTTGGCGCTCTCTTGAGGGATCTGGACCTTATGATGCTCATATAGTTGAAAGTAAAGCCATAGATTCAAGGGGAGCCTCAGAGGATGCAAAAGAGGGAGTAAGTTCTTTCTTGGAGAAGAGAGCTGCAGAATTTAAAAACAAGGTTTCCGAAGATATGCCTTCATTTTTTCCATGGTGGAAATAATATATTTAGAAGTATGGATAATTTAAGCTGGGATGAATTTAAAAGAGTAGATTTAAGAGTAGGTACTATTGTTGCTGCTGAGATATTTAAAGAAGCAATTAAGCCAGCAATAAAAATGCAAATTGATTTTGGAGAAGAGATCGGAATAAAAAAGTCATCGGCACAGATTACCAATCACTACAATCCACAAACATTGATTGGAATTCAGGTTACAGCAGTAGTGAATTTTCCAAACAAACAAATTGGACCCTTCATGTCTGAATGCCTAGTGACCGGATTTACACAACCTGATGGAAGTATTATTTTAGCTATTCCAGATCAAAAAGCAGTTAATGGATCGCGTCTAGCCTAAAAAAAGAATTCTTATTTTGTAAAAACTAAACTGGCATTTGTCCCACCAAATCCAAATGAGTTACTCATAACAGCATTTACTTCTTGCTCAATCTTTATTTGAGCAATTTTCAATCCTTCAGCTTCCTCAACCAAATTATCAATATTAATAGAAGGGGCGATAAAATTATTTTGCATCATGAGGATTGAATATATCGCCTCTTGAGCTCCCGTAGCGCCTAAAGAATGGCCAGTCATAGACTTTGTAGAGCCAATTACTGGACCACTATCGCCAAAGACATTCTTAATTGCTCCTAATTCAGCTAAATCACCAACAGGGGTGCTAGTGCCATGAGCATTAATGTAATCAATATCTCCACCATAAATCTCTAGAGCCTCATTCATGCATCTTGTAGCCCCTTCTCCAGAAGGAGAGACCATATCGTAGCCATCAGAGTTAGCGCAGTAGCCTGCAAGTCTCGCAATAATAGGAGCATTTCTCTTAAGTGCATGCTCTTCTTCTTCTAAAATTAGCATCCCAGATCCTCCAGCAATAACAAAGCCATCTCGATTAAGATCAAATGCTCTTGAAGCTTGTTCTGGTGAGTCATTATATTGAGATGAAAGTGCCCCCATAGCGTCAAACATTGATGATGAGGTCCAATGTTCTTGTTCAGCCCCTCCTGCTATTACAATATCTTGTTTGCCTAGCTGAATAAGCTCTGCTGCATGACCTATGCAATGCGCGCTTGTTGAACATGCAGAAGAAATTGAGTAGTTCACACCTTTTAGCTTAAGAGTTGTCCCAAGAATAGCTGAGACCGTGCTTCCCATGGTTTTGGTGACTGCATAAGGACCTATCCTTTTTGGTCCTTTCGCTCGAGCAATATCTGACGCTTCAATTTGAGCTGCGGATGACGCGCCACCTGATCCAGCAACAATCCCAATCCTAGAAGTATCTATAGAGCTAAGATCCAAACCAGCATTTATTAAAGCTTCCTGGGTAGCCAAGTAAGCAAACCCCGATGCTTCACTCATAAACCTTAGTACCTTTCTATCAATTAACTCTGAAAGATTTATATCTATTGATCCGGACACATGACTTCTGAAACCCATCTCTTTATATATTGGATTAGGTTTAATGCCTGATTTTCCATTTTTTAGGCTTGATAGAACTTCATTTAAACCCGATCCAATGCAAGAAATAATGCCCATACCTGTAACAACAACATTCTTCATTAAAATTTACTCGTGTCTTTAAATAACCCTACTTTTAATCCATCTGCAGAATAGACATGCCTATCATCAACAAACATATTGCCATCAGCAAATCCGACAACGGCTCCTCGATTTATGACTCTTTTTATATCTATTTCGTATCTAACTAGTTTTGCGCTAGGAGTTACTTGACCAAAAAATTTTACCTTATCTGACCCTAGGGCTCGACCGTATCCTGGGAGCTCTAACCAGCATAAGTAGAATCCTAGCAATTGCCACATTGCATCCAGCCCAAGACAACCTGGCATGACTGGATCGGATTTAAAGTGCACATCAAAAAACCACAGTGTTTCTTTTATATTTAAATGCGCAACAATTTTTCCGTTGGAGTACTTACCTGAGGTTTGATCAATTTGATCAATTGAATCAAACATGAGCATTTCATCTGCTGGAAGCCTTCCATTATCTGAGCCAAATAAGTCTCCGTTTCCGCATGCAATTAATTCTTGTTTGTTATAAGAGGGAGCTGGTTTAAATATCATGATTTACGTTGGCTAGAAAACATAATTAAGTTTAGCATTTCATTATAACAAGAGTGATGATTTACCTTCTCTAAACTTTTTTTAGCTTTTGAGATATAAGAATCAAGTAATGTTTGCGAGCATTTCATAGGCATGTCAGAGCGAACAAGATTGAAGACTCTATTTTTAATAGTTTTTGTCAGTTTCTTCTTGCCAAGATGCTCTAGCAAAAATTTTTGATCATCATTTGCTGAGTGTTTTAGAGCATAAAAAAGAGGAAAAGTAATTTTGCCTTCTTGAAAATCCTGTAAAGCGGGCTTACCAGTGTTTATGTGAAGAGACTCATAATCTAAAATATCATCTTGAATCTGAAATGCTATACCAAGAGTCTTTCCAAGCAAACCAAAGCTTTTTACATCAGCCTTAGAAGAATCAGCAAGCATTGCTCCGGTTTTTGCGGCAGCCTCGAATAGTCTTCCGGTTTTGAGGTAACTAACTTTTAACAAGCCATCAAGGTCAAGATGTAGGTAATTTTCAAAAAGATTCAGCTGAATGATTTCGCCTCTAGCAATATCATTTGTTGCGCCAGCAAGTTCTTTTAAAATCGCAGGTCGATCTAGTTTCATCATAAGCATAAAAGCTTTTGAGTATATAAAATCTCCCATCAGAACACTGTATGAATTATTCCAAACCTGATTGACTGATTTCTCACCCCGTCTCAGTTTAGATTGATCAACCACATCGTCGTGAACCAATGTTGCGGTATGCAATAGCTCAATAATACTCGCAAGCTCAATTCGCTTCAGGGGCTTAAGTTTCTTTGACTGTGATGCCAGCAAAGCAATTAAAGCTCTTGTTTTCTTACCTTTGGATTGAAATATATATTCATAAATATCCTGAATAATTTTCTCAGATGCCAATTCTTTGGTAATTTTCTCTTGCACCCGAGAAAGTTCATTTGTAGTGGTATGGTTAATCTTATACATTTTAAATAATCTGAAGGCTGAAATTATACATAATTATTGATAATTTCCTTGAGATAAGTATTGATAATTTTCTTCATAAAGCGTATATTTTGCCACCTTTAGAGGGAACTATGTACGCAGTAATAGAAGCAGGTGGAAAACAACACAAAGTCGAGCTAGGTCAAACCCTAGAAATCGATCTTATGCACGAAGAGTCAGGCGTCGAACATGCGTTTGAAACTGTAATGCTTTATGTAGATGGAGAGGATGTTCAAGTTGGGCAGCCATACATTGAAAATGCCAAAGTTATTGCTGAGATTGTCGAGGAAGTGAAAGGAGAAAAGGTCTCTATACTTAGATTTAGAAGAAGAAAGCATAGCATGAGAAAAATTGGCCACAGACAAAGATATACTCAAATTAAAATCAAAGAAATTAACGTAGGTAAATAGTAATGGCACATAAAAAAGCAGGTGGTTCCAGTAAGAACGGTCGCGATTCCAATTCCAAAAGATTAGGGGTGAAGAGATTCGGTGGAGAGCTTGTGAAACCTGGTGAAATTATTATCCGCCAGCGTGGAACAAACACTCATCCTGGATCAAATGTCGGGATGGGAAAAGATCACACACTATTTGCTACTTCCGGTGGCCACGTTCAGTTTACCTATAAAGGTATCAAACAAAAGAAGACAGTTAACGTCATTCCTCAGTAATCCATGAATTTCATCGACGAAGCTCTGCTAGAAGCAAGAGCTGGGAACGGTGGCGCCGGTTCCACAAGCTTTAGGAGAGAGAAATTTATTCCACGCGGTGGCCCTGATGGAGGCGATGGGGGTAAAGGTGGAGATATTATTTTTAGAGTAGATCAAAATCTTAATACTCTAGTTCATTTTAGAAATCAGAAATACTTAATTGCAAAAAATGGTCACAGTGGTGCTGGGAACAAAAAAACTGGCCAAGATGCAGACGATCTAATTGTCTTAGTTCCAAAGGGAACTATTATATTTGATGCTTTATCAGACAAAGTGGTTTATGACTGCTGTGAAGAAGAAGTAGATTACTTGGTTGCAAAAGGTGGCGAGGGCGGAGCTGGAAATTTCCGTTTTAAATCTAGCACCAATCAAGCTCCCAGAAGGCATACACCAGGTTGGCCTGGAGATGAATTTTCTATTCGCTTAGAACTTCGTTCTCTTGCAGATGTTGGTCTCGTTGGCTTTCCTAATGCTGGTAAATCTACCTTTTTAAATAGCGTATCAGCTGCCAGGCCTAAGATAGGAGATTATCCATTCACTACGTTACGACCTAACCTTGGAACGGTTCAAATTTATGATACTTCTTTCATCATTGCCGATATACCGGGTTTGATAGAGGGCGCCTCAGAAGGCATTGGTTTAGGTTTAGATTTTCTTAAGCATATTTCAAGAACTGGCCATTTATTAATCCTGTTAGATCCGCAAAATACTGAGAGTTCCATTGAGGAGCAGTTAACTGTTTTACTGAATGAGTTAAAAACCTATGATCCAAGCCTGTTAGATAAAAGCATATGGATTGCTGTAAATAAAAAAGACACCCTCAGCGAGGATTTAATTGCAGATTTTAAAGCTAAACTAGATAAAACCTTACAATTATTAGCGCTCCAGCCCAAAGGCATAGCGATAATCTCTGGATTTACTGGCGATAATACAAACCAATTACTTGGCATGATTGCAAAGGAGATGACTGGAGGCGAGGAGGATTAACTGATTGCTTTAACGGCTTTAACAAGACGGCTTTTCGTTCTTGCAGCAGCATTTTTGTGAATAACTTTTTTTGCCGCAGTAGAATCCAAAACTTTTTCAGCAGTTTTCAGAAGCTCGGTTGCAGATTCTTTGTTATTTTCTGCAATAGCATTTCTCACAGCCTTGACAGCTGTTCGAGCCTGAGATCTCTGAGAATGCTTGAGTTTATACCTATCAGCATTCTGACGAGCCCTTTTTATTGATTGTTTACTATTTGCCATATCTTTAAATATTAGATGCGCTAGTTTAATGATGTTCATTTCATCTGTCCACTCTATTAATTAAATATATTGTTTATATGTTTTTTAGTTGTACAAAAAATACATGTAAAGTAAACTTTACAAATGAAAAATATATTTATTTCCCTAGGCCTTTTAATCAGCTTTAACTCACTTGCAGAGATTGGCGTCACCGAAGAATTTATTGAGCGATTTAGTTCTCTTCCTTCATATACTGGAGTAGACATATCGCCGGATGGAAAAATGATAAGCGTTATTACTAAGATGCCTGATGATAAAAGAGGCTTAACTATTTTTGATGCTGAGGATCTAAGCTTAATTAATACAATTACATTGAGTAATGATGAAGAAATATCAGGATATTCATGGGCTAATAATGAGCGCCTTATTATTAGAATTGGTTACTACGATAAAAAATGGGGTCGAGGTTCTGGTGGTGAATATTTTAGTATTAACTTTGACTCTACAAAGCCTGCGTATATTTTTGGAAGAAGGAGCAGAGCTGGCTCTCAAAAAACAAAGGGTAAAGTCGTAGATAAATTTTCTAGTGGTTACATAGAAAATAGCTTAGAGGATGACAACAAACATGTAGTTTTATCTGTAAACGAATGGAGCAAATCAAATACTGGAAGCTTTACAACCTCGGTTAAGTTAAATGTTTATAATGGCCAGCAAAGAAAGATGGGAAAATCTCCTCTTGCAGGTGGTCAGGTTAGGACTGATAGTAAGGGCATTCCTAGATTTGCGGTTGGTAGCGATGAAGATAACAATACAGTCACAATGTATCGTGCCTCCAAGAAAGATGATTGGGAAGTCTTAAGTAAAACCCCATTTGGCGAAGGAGAAATTTATCCAGTTAATATTTCGAAAGATGATTCAACAATTCATATTTTAGATAGCACTGAAACTTCTACCTATCAGCTCAAGAAAATTGATACATCTACTGGTGCGACGGAAGTTGTTTTTCATCATCCAAAATTTGATGCATACCCTCAAATTATTGATGATGTAGTTCTGGGAGCCACAATCAATCCAGGATATTCTCAAGCGTTTTGGTTTGATATTGATAGCCCGTTGCAAAACTCAATTTTGCAAGCAGTGAATGCATTTAACGGCAATGTTGATATTTTTGATACGAAAGAGGTTGGCATAGTTGCACTAACTAAGGCGCGTGATAAAGCAATTTTAACAATCTCTGACTCTGTCTCATCACCAAAATACTACCTTTACGATATGGGAAAAGGGCAAATGAAATATTTGCTGACTATGTGGCCTGAGATAGATGATGCCGGCCTAGAAGAGGAAATTCCATTTAATTTTAAAAATTCAGACGGAGTCGTCATCCATGGATACTATACTCGCGCAAAAAATCAGCAGGAAGGGCAAGCTGCACCTATGATAGTTGTGCCTCATGGTGGCCCTCATGCAAGGGATTCATGGGGTTTTGATCCAGACACTCATATCTTGTCCCAAGCAGGCTACTCAGTCCTAAAAGTAAATTTTAGAGGCTCCACTGGCTATGGAAAAGAATTTACTAAATTGGGCTTTGGAGAATGGGGAGGAGATACTCAGCAAGACATTATAGAAGCAACTGAATGGGCAATTGCTCAAGGTGTAGCCGATAAAGAAAAAATTGGTATTTATGGAGGAAGTTTCGGAGGTTACTCGGCAGCTATGGCTCCTATGCTTAGACCGGATCTCTATAAATCTTCCGTTGCTTATATTGGAGTTTTTGATTTAGAGATGCTCTACAACGAGGGTGATATCAAGGGCATTAAATGGGGCGGTAAGTATCTTGATAAAACTCTTGGTCAAGATCCAGAAAAAATTAAAGCCATGTCACCGGTATTGCAGGCAGATAAACTAGAGGCTCCCATTATTATTGTTTCTGGAGAAGAAGATCAAAGAGCTCCAATTGAACATGCTTATGCGTTGGCTGATGCTTTGGAAAAAGCTGGAAAAGAACATGAGTTAATTATTGTACCAAAAGAAGGTCACGGGTTTAGAAAACCTGAAAACAGATCTATGTTGTATACAAAAATGCTAGAGCACTTCGATATCACGCTTCAATAAAAATAAATGGTGGAGGCGGCGGGAATTGAACCCGCGTCCGTTAGTTCTTCAACCTGACTTCTACATGCTTAGCTCACTCTTTGTGTTTCGCCTTAATGACCCGAAGAGCAGGGTACTAGAGACTAGTCTAGTTAGATTTTACTTTACTGCGTTTAGACACCACAGCAAAGCTAGACTATGTATTTTGCCAATGCTTCAAACCATAGACAATTCTTGCATTGGTTAGCCTAAGCGGCTAAAGCGTAGTTGTCGTTTTCTGCAACTAATTTTTTTGTAGTATGTTTTACAAGAGTTACCACAATCTTGGCATGCGCTTTGGAATCCAATAAAAACGTCGAACCCAATTCGCCCCCATGGGGTCAAAGATTATATAGGAATTGCTTAACGATTAGAATTTTTTAAAATTCTTTGTTTTTCTCTATTCCAATCTCTTTGCTTCACGTCTTCCCTTTGATCGTAGGTTTTTTTGCCTTTTCCAATCGCAATATCGCACTTAATTTTATTTTCTTTCCAGTAAACCATGGTCAGAACACAAGTAAGTCCTTGAAGAGCAACAGAATCAAGAATTTTATTTATTTCTTTCTTATTAAGCAGTAGTTTTCTAGAGCGAGTTGGGTCGATGCTTTCATGCATTAATGATGCTGGCGGATCAATTTTCAAGCCGATCACCCAGGCTTCATTATTTTTTAGGGTCACGTAGGAATCCTTAACATCGACTTTGCCATCCCTCAGCCCTTTGACTTCCCAACCTTCTAGGACAATTCCAGCTTGATATTTATCTGTTAAATGATAGTTTCTTGCAGCATTTTTGTTTTTGACGATGATATTATTGTTTGCAGCTTTCATATTAAGTATCGTAATTATGAATCTGTTAAATCTATTTGCAAACTTTGAGGATTTTTTATGCAAGAAACTAAAGTTACTCTAATCTATTTTGGCCTAAGTTTATTTGTTTTTTTGGCTTTGATTCCATGGATCTTGAATATCGAGCATGGATTGATGTCCATCAAAGCATTTGGTATTTATGGAGGGATTGTGATTGCATTTTTAGGAGGTTTTATTTGGGGGTGGGATGATCAAACTAACTCATCATTTAATCTTTGGTATGCAATAGGGTTTTCATTATTGGGACTATCTACAGCCTTACTTGCCCATACTCATATTGCATTAAGTTTAATTTCAATAGTTTTTAGCTTACAACTCTTTTTATACTTCGAAAGTAAACGAAGCGACTATTATAAAAACAGCAATAAATATGCAGACGCAAGAAATTTAATTACAAACTTGGTTACAATATGTTGCATAACATTATTAGCTTTTATTTTTAACCCTTACACATAATTTCAATATGAATATCAATCCTTCTAGCTCTGTCAGTGAATCTATTTCATGGGTTGGTAAGTGGACCTTTGTTCTTGCTGCAGCAGGCTCAGCTGTTGGTTTGGGGAATATTTGGGGCTTTCCATACAAGGCAGGAACAGAAGGCGGGAGTGCCTTTGTCTTGATTTACCTAGGTTGCATCCTGGTGGTCGGACTACCAATAATGATGGCTGAAATTATGATTGGAAGGCGAGCTCGAAAAAGCCCAGTTAATGCAATGAAAATTGCAGCTATAGACTCTGGGCAAAGCTCTAAATGGCAAGCAGTAGGATGGGGTGGATTGGTATCAGGTATTCTTATACTTTCTTTTTACAGTGTTATAGCTGGCATTTGTTTGAATTACATAGGTATTGCAGCCATGCCAAACACAAGTATTTCTTCTGTTGAACAATTTAACCTAGTCACTGCTTCAGCGCCTAGATTGCTATTCTGGCATACAGTCTTTATTGGATTTAATATTGCGATTCTTGCTGCTGGAGTGATTGGGGGTATCGAGCGGATGGTTCGCTTATTGATGCCAACATTATTTGTTCTTATGATAATTATGGTCATTAATGCCATGATTAATGGTGACTTTATTAGAGGTTTAAGTTTCTTGTTTTCACCTAATTTTTCTGACGTTGATGCGACAACTTTTTTAAGAGCTATGGGACAAGCATTTTTTAGCTTAAGTCTCGGTATGGGCTCAATCATGTGCTACGGATCTTACATGCCAAAAGAAGAAAATATTTTTAAAACATCTCTTACTGTTGCTGGTTTGGATACCCTGATTGCCATCTTGGCAGGCTTAGCTATTTTCCCAATTATTTTTGCTTACGGCATGGAGCCAGAAGCTGGACCAGGTCTAGTATTTATAAGTCTATTATCAGTTTTTGTAGATATGCCATTTGGTAATATTTTAGGCCCAGCATTTTTTACTTTACTATCTATTGCAGCACTTAGTAGCGCGATCTCACTGCTTGAGCCAAGTGTCGCTTATTTTGAAGAAGAAAAAATTACATCACGCTTTACTGCAGCCATGAGCCTAGGATTGTTGGCATGGTTTATTGGTTTAGGAAGTGTCTTAAGCTTTAATGAGTGGTCTGATAAAGCTTTTATTGGAGATTTAAACTTTCTGGATTCAATAGATTATCTTGCAAACCAATTCCTGATGCCAATAGGCGGAATGATGGTGGCAATATTTGCAGGCTGGTTCTTAAAACCAGATCTTGCCTTGTATGAATTCTCTGGTATTCAACTAAAAATTTTTAACACTTGGAGATTTTTTATTCGATTTATTTCTCCAACACTGGTGGCAGCAGTATTTATATACCAATTAACTTCATAAAATATGCCTCAGAATTTTGAGCGTTCTCAGAAATTTTTCGCTGAACCTGAATCTATTCTTGAGTTAATTAACAACTTTGAAGTTTATAAAACATTTTTGCCTGGCTGCCTTGAATCAAAGAGACTGTCATCCAGCTGTGAAACAAAGGTTAGAGGGTTGCTTGTATTTGGGCTGCTCAATAAAACCTATGAATTTGAATCTGAAAATCAGACAGATGGATATGAGGTTCAAATCAAACAGGTCAAGGGACCGTTTACGCAGTTTTCTGCTTCATGGTCTCTTTCTTTATCTGAACCAGGGATCACGGAAGTTTATTTCAGCGCCAGTTTCAAGCTACCATTTTTCTTAAAATTTTTTGCAAGACAAAGTGCAATTTATTCAATGGGTGATAAATTTTTAAATGCATTTGCAGAGCAGCTATCTAAATGAAGATTTACTTTTCATTATTAGGCTTGCAAGGAATAGTATTTCAAGAATTAGATGTTTCTGAGAGCATAACGGCACAAGAAGCACTTGAACTCCCTAAAATAAAAGAGCTTTTAGATGATGCAGCGTTTGAGTTTAAAATTGGGGTTAATAGCGTGGCACTTGATGGAAAGTATAAAGCTTTACCACAAAATTATAGGATGTCAGATGGGGAAAGGCTTGAGGTTTATAAGCCTTTGAAGCAAGATCCAAAAGAAAGAAGGAAAGCTAAAGCTGACCTAAAATAATCTTAGCTTTTCTCTGGGTTACTCTCTTCTATAACCCAGCTATCAAGTTTATTTTGCTTATCAAATATTAGAAATAATTTCTTTTCTAGAATTACCATGTCTCCAACTTTTACAGAGTAAAAGTAATCCCATCTTTGTTGGTGAATTGGACTTTTCAATAGGGGAGTTCCCAGAAGATATTGAACTTGGTCTTTTGATAGGCCTTGTGTGAGCTGCTCCACATCCTTATCTTCTATGATATTCCCCTGAAGCACAGGCACCTTATAGGGTGAAAAAGTTGAGCATCCAAATCCCGCTGAAATCAGGAGAAAAGTGATGAAAAAGGTTTTGGTTAATTGCTTCATGAGATGATTTGATTATACTTTGAAAGAGAATACAAGGAAAAGTTCATGAGTAAAGAAAATACTGAATTAAAAAAAGCTGGCTTAAAGGCAACGCTTCCAAGAATTAGAATTCTAGAAGCTCTTGAATCCAGTGAGAACCGCCATTTAAGTGCTGAAGAAATATATAAGCAGCTTATTACTTCTGGTGAGGACGTTGGCCTAGCGACTATTTATCGAGTTCTAACTCAGTTTGAATCAGCGGGGATAGTTATGCGACATAACTTTGAAGAAGGTCACGCTGTCTATGAAATTACTCCTGATGACCATCATGACCATATGGTGTGTTTGGAAACTGGCAAGGTAATTGAATTTCATGATGAGCTTATTGAAAAGCGTCAAGAAGAAATTGCAAAAGGAATGGGCTATGAGATAGTGGATCACAGCATGGTTCTTTATGTAAAACCAATTAAATAATTTCTTATAACCCCTTGAACTAGCTCTTATTCATCCCAATATATTTGATATTGGAATAAATGATGGCTAAAAAAAATAAAACTACAGACAACCTAGCTCCAGAGAGTGATGACCACGTGGAAAATGTGATGGATGAATCTGGGATCGAAGATCTCGCAGGTGAAGAGAAAGCAATTTTAGAAGATGATCCTGCAGAGGACAATGCTGAAGAAAAAATTCATAATTTAGAAGAGGCTCTTTTAAGGTCTAGGGCTGAGCTCGATAATGCCTTGAAAAGAAGTGTTGCAGACATTGAAAAAGCTCATAAATATGGTGTTGAGAGATTGTTAAATGAGCTATTGCCAGTAGTGGATAATCTGGAGCATGCATTGAAGAATTTTTCTGAGGAATCATCCGCTGAAGATAAGGAAGGCGTTGAATTGACTTTAAAATCATTTGAGTCAGCACTTGATAAATTTGGTATTACACCCATCTATCCAATTAACGAACAATTTGATCCAGTTAAACATGAGGCAGTAATGACCTCACAGGATCCAGAGAAAGAAAATAATGAAATTGAAAATATATTTCAAAGAGGCTGGGAGCTTCATGAGCGAGTCGTAAGACCAGCCAGAGTCTCCGTTATAAAAAATTAAAATATTAGGAAAAAAAATATGTCAAAAATAATAGGAATAGATTTAGGAACAACAAATAGTTGTTTAGCAGTTGTAGAGGGCCAACAACCCAAGGTAATTGAAAATGCAGAAGGAGGAAGAACCACTCCGTCAGTCATTGGCTATGCAGATGACAATGAGGTACTAGTTGGAGCCCCAGCTAGACGTCAGTCAATAACCAATCCTGAAAAAACTTTGTATGCAATCAAGAGATTGATTGGCCGAAGATTTGAGGATGATGTTGTGAAGAAAGATATGGACATGGTCCCTTATAAAATTATTAAAGCTGATAATGGAGACGCCTGGGTTCAAGTAGATGATAAGAAGCTTGCACCCCCACAAATCTCTGCTGAAATTCTCAAGAAATTAAAAAAGACTGCCGAAGAGTATTTAGGGCATGAAGTCACAGAAGCTGTGATTACTGTGCCGGCATACTTTAATGACTCCCAGAGACAGGCAACGAAGGACGCTGGTAAAATAGCAGGGCTTGAAGTAAAAAGAATTATTAATGAACCTACTGCCGCAGCCTTAGCTTATGGTCTTGATAAGCACACAGGCGATTCTGTGGTTGCTGTTTATGATCTAGGTGGGGGAACTTTTGATATTTCTATAATTGAAATCTCAGAAGTTGATGGAGAGCATCAATTTGAAGTGCTTGCTACAAATGGAGATACCTTTCTGGGAGGAGAGGATTTTGATTTGAAATTAATAGATTACTTTGTTGAAGAGTTTAAAAATGAGTCAGGATTTGACTTAAAAAGCGATCCTATGGCACTTCAAAGATTAAAAGAAGCAGCAGAAAAAGCAAAAATTGAATTATCTTCTTCTGATCAAACTGAAATAAATTTGCCATACATAACAGCAGATAGTTCTGGCCCAAAACATTTTGTTCATAAAATCACAAAAGCTAAGCTTGAATCTCTTGTTGAGGATCTTGTGGATAGAACTCTAGCGCCATTAAAACTAGCCCTTGAGGATGCTAAATTATCAATTAATGATATCAATGAGATCTTGTTAGTTGGTGGCCAGACTAGAATGCCGATGGTGCAGAAAAAAGTTAAGGACTTTTTTGGCAAGGAGCCGAGAAAAGACTTGAATCCTGATGAAGCAGTAGCAGTTGGTGCAGCAATTCAGGGGTCAGTGCTGTCAGGTGACACAAAAGATGTATTGCTTTTAGATGTGACGCCTCTCACCCTTGGCATAGAGACTCTAGGCGGAATTGCTACTCCATTAATTGAAAAGAATACTACGATACCAACCCAAAAATCACAGGTATTTTCAACAGCCGAAGATAATCAATCAGCAGTGACCGTTCATGTTATTCAGGGAGAAAGAAAACAGGCTGCTCAAAATAAATCATTGGGTCAATTTAATCTTGCAGATATTCCCCCGGCTTCAAGAGGAACACCGCAAATAGAAGTTTCCTTTGATCTAGATGCTAACGGCATACTCAATGTTGCAGCCAAAGATAAAAATACTGGTAAAGAGCAGTCTATTGTGATTAAAGCTTCGAGTGGATTATCTGATGAAGACATTGAAAAAATGGTTCAAGATGCCGAAGCCAACGCTGAAGATGATAAGAAATTCGAGAGCCTCGTCCAAGCTAAAAATAATGCAGATATGCTTGTTCACGCAACGAGAAAAACAATTGAAGAATCTGGAGACAAGATAACTGATGATGAAAAAGCATCAGTTGAGTCTGCAACCGTTAAGCTAGAAGAAGCGATTAAACAAGATAGTCTTGAGTCTATAGAGACTGCTTCCAAAGAACTTAATGACGTATTAACTCCCTTAACCCAAAAATTATATCCACAAGATGAAGCGGGATCAGATCAGGGAGCTAGTGAAGACACTGTTGCCGATGAGAATACAGTTGATGCAGAGTATGAAGAAGTAAAAGAAGAAGAAGTAAAAGAAGAAAAGTAAGCTATGTCACAGAGAGACTATTACGAGGTCTTAGGGGTCTCTCAAACTGCTTCAGGGCCTGAATTAAAAAAAGCTTTTAAGAAATTAGCCATGAAATATCATCCTGATCGTAATCCGGATGATCCTCAGGCTGATAAAAAATTTAAAGAAGCTGCAGAAGCATATGAAGTCCTTTCAGATGCTGACAAAAAAGCATCTTATGACCAGTTTGGGCATGCTGGTGTTCAGGGCATGGGCGGCGGCTCTGGTGCTGGTTTTCAAGATTTTAATGTAGGAGATATCTTTGGAGATATTTTTGGTGATGTGTTTGGGGGCAGGGGTTCTTCTAGGCGGTCTGCCAGAGGTCAAGACCTTCAATACAATCTAGACCTATCATTAAAGGAAGCTATCTTAGGCATCAAAAAAACTATTAAAATTCCTGTCAATAAATCCTGTGACGACTGCTCTGGATCTGGAGCGAAGCCTGGTTCGTCGCCTATTCCGTGCGGTCAATGCAATGGAGTGGGGCAGGTAAGAATGCAACAAGGTTTCTTTTCTGTGCAACAACCATGCAATGCATGTCGAGGAGAGGGCCAGATTATTAAAGATCATTGTGGTACTTGCAGGGGTGCAGGGGTCAATGAGGAAACTAAATCTTTATCTGTAAGTATTCCCTCAGGAGTTGATAGCGGTGACAAGGTGAGATTGTCTGGTGAAGGAAGCGCAGCCAGAGGAGGTCCAGCAGGAGATCTTTATGTTGCTATTCAAGTTATAGCAAATGATATTTTTGAGCGAGATGGACGTGATTTGTATTTTGAGGCACCAATCCCTTTTGATATTGCTATTCTCGGAGGCTCAATTAATATTCCCGGATTAGAGTCAAAGATTTCATTAAAAATACCTCCCTATACTCAAACAGGTAAAATTTTTAGAATTAAAGGAAAAGGAGCATCTTCTGTAAGAGATTCGAGAAGGGGGGATTTAATGTGTCGAGTTGTTGTGGAAACCCCTGTTAATTTATCTAATGCTCAATTGAAAACTTTTAAAGAATTTGCTGAATCCATAGAATCAGAAAAGCATCATCCGATCAAAGAATCTTTTAATCAATCTGCTGACAAGTTTCACAAAGAATAAAAATTGCATTTTCTTTTAAATGGATACAATGGGAATATGGGCCAATCTATTAGGCATCTTTTAAATGAATTCCCTGAAATTACAGTTCAAGATTTTAAAGTAGAAAAAATAGATATTGCAACTCCATCTCTTGTAATAGATTTCTCTTCCCCCGATTACTTGTCTGAAATTTTACATACTTGCGTTCATCAAAAATTGCCACTGGTCCTGGGGACGACAGGCTTAAATTCAAATCATCATGAATTAATCAGCAAAGCAAAAAAAACTATCCCAATTTTAATGGGATCTAATATGTCTATTGGTATTGCAACACTTAAAAAATCTATCACAAATTTTTTGATGTCTTCACAAGAGTCATTCTCTTGCAATCTTATTGAAATCCATCATACCCAAAAAGTTGATGCTCCCTCAGGAACAGCTATTGAAATAATGAAGTTTCTTGAAGATTTGCCTGGTGATAAAATTCAGATGCCTATAAGTGTTAATTCTCATAGGATTGGCAGGGCTTTTGGAACCCACAGGGTAGAATTTTATAACTCCAGAGAAACTATTTCTTTTCAACACATAGCTCATTCAAGGGATATTTTTGCTTCTGGTGCCATAGCAGCTGCTCAATGGATTATTTCAAATCCACCCGGACTTTATAGCTTTGATGATTACTTAAACAAAAAACTTTGATCTCAAGCAAATTTTCTATAGAATACACAGACTTTAAATCCCGAAGGCGCTATTGAGATTATTGTTGGGGTGCTCCATTGGAGTCAACTATATGAAGCGCTGGAGTATTAACCCCGGAGGAAATTGTGAGCATTGTTTCAATTAAAGACCTGTTAAACGCAGGCGTTCATTTCGGCCATCAACAAAGATTTTGGAATCCTAAAATGGAATCTTATATTTTTGATACCAGAAAAAAAATTAGCATTATCGATCTTGAGATCACTAAAGAGTGTCTAAATGCTGCATCCTCTAAAGCAGAAGAAATTTGCTCCAAAGGCAACAGAGTTCTTTTTGTAGGCACAAAAAGATCAGCATCCAAAACAATTAAAGAGTCTGCATCAGCGCTTGGCTTACCATACATAGATAAAAGATGGTTAGGTGGGACTCTTACTAACTGGAAAACGATTCGTGGTTCTATCAGACGCTTATTGGATATTGAAGAGCTTCAATCATCAGGGCGAATTAATAAACTTTCTAAAAAAGAAGCTGTTGATATTACCAAGGAATATGAAAAATTAGATGCAAGTGTTGGCGGCATTAAAGATATGAAAGGTCTGCCTGATGCATTATTTGTCATAGATGTTGCCCATGAAAAAATTGCAGTAACTGAAGCAAAGAAAATGGGAATACCTATTATTGCTTTAGTTGATACTAATTCTAATCCAGACGGCATTGATCACATCATTCCTGGAAATGATGATGCAATCAGGTCCATTAGATTAATTACTAAAGTTATAGCTGAAGCTTGTGCTAGAGGTTTAGCCTCATCAACTGGTGGATTAAACCTTGCATCTGATGATGCGGAAACTCCAGAAGTAAAAATTAAAAAAGCTACTGTAACATCTGGAAAAGCTCTGAATCTTGTTGAAAAAGGAGAATTAAGCGAGCCAGAAGAAGATGTTCCTGCTGAGTTAGTCTTAAAAGAGAGCACTGTAGAGGCCTCAGAAGAAACTGTTGAAGAGGCTGTCGTTGAATCCGATACAGAGACTGTAGAAGCGAAAGAAGTAAAAGAGGCAGAAGAAGGATCTGTAGATTTATCTGATGCTGAGGCAAAAGAATCTGAGGAAGTTAAATGAGTATTTCTGCCAGCCAAGTTAAAGAATTAAGGGAGATGTCTGGAGTCGGAATGATGGAGTGTAAAAAAGCCTTAGTTGAAACTAATGGAGATTTACAACAGGCTTTAGATTTACTTAGAGCTAATAGTTCTTTAAAAGCTGAAAAAAAAGCTTCTAGAGTTGCTGCTGATGGAGCAGTTAAAGTTGCTGAGACATCATCCTATGTTAGTTTGGTTGAAATCAACTCAGAGACAGATTTTGCTGCAAAAGATGCTCAGTTTAAAGACTTTACAAGCTCTGTAGCTGATCACTTGGCAAGCTCTCAAATAGATTCCATCGAAGTTCTAAATGAAGCGTTTGATTTGCAGCGACAAACTCTTATTCAATCCATTGGAGAAAATATCCAATTACGAAGACTTAGCACCCTTACGATTTCAGATGGTGGCTCTATTGGTTCATATATTCACTCTGACGGAAGGCTGGCAGCGCTAGTTTCACTAAATGTTGATAATCAAGATTTAGCAAAGGATATTGCTATGCATGTTTCGGCCACAAGCCCGAGTTGCTTAACTTCAGATGATATGGACCCAGAGTTATTAGCGCGTGAGAAAGCTATTTATATTGCTCAAGCAGAGGAGTCAGGCAAAGACGCAGCTATCATGGAGAAAATGGTAGAGGGAAAGGTAAAAAGATTTTTATCAGAGGTTACCCTCGTCTCCCAGGCATTCGTGAAGAATCCCGACCAATCCATTCAGCAATTACTAGATGATAATAATGCCTCTATTATAGATTTCGTTCGCTTTAAAGTAGGCGAAGGCATTGAAGTAGAGGTCAAAGACTTCGCGACTGAGGTGGCTGAACAGTTAAAAAAATGACCACACTTTCCTATAAGCGCCTCCTTGTTAAATTTAGTGGAGAAGCTGTTGCTGGGGAAGATGAACATGGCATTGATCCTAAAATATTAGATAAAATGGCAGCCTCTGTGAGAGATTGCAGAGATTTAGGTGCTGAAATTGGAATTGTCATTGGTGGCGGTAATCTTTTTAGGGGCGAGAAACTAAGTCAAGCAGGCATGGATAGGGTTGCTGGCGACCATATGGGAATGCTAGCCACTGTAATGAATGGCATCGCTTTAAGAGATGCTCTTGAAAGGGCGGGTGTCAAAACAAGGGTAATGTCAGCTATCTCTATGTCAGGATTAGTTGAGCATTATGATAGAAGACTGGCAATTCAGCTCTTGGCTAACGGTTTTGTTGTGATTTTTACTGCAGGAACTGGCAATCCATTTTTTACTACCGATAGCGCTGGCTGTCTTAGGGCGATAGAAACTCAATCTGATGTAATGTTAAAAGCCACTCGAGTTGATGGAGTTTATTCCGATGATCCAGAAAAAGTTCCAGATGCTACTTTTTATTCAACCCTTACTTATGATGAGGCGATACAAAAAAATCTTAAAGTGATGGATGCGACAGCATTAACGCTTGCAAGAGACCATCAATTACCTTTAAAGGTATTTAATTTAAATCATCCTGATGCGTTGAAAAAAATTGCTTGCGGTGAAGAAATTGGGACATTAATATCATAGTTATGAATGAAATAATTAATGATATTAAACCTAAGATGCAAAAATCAATTGATTCACTTATGCACGAGTTTAATAAGATTCGTACCGGAAGAGCAAATCCCAATATCTTAGATACTGTTAAAATTGATTATTACGGAAATCCAACACCAATAAGTCAAGCAGCCAATATCTCGATAGAAGAGGGAAGAACTCTTGCGATTTCACCTTGGGATAAGTCTTTAATTGGAGAGGTAGAAAAGGCTATTATGAAAGCAGATTTGGGTTTAAATCCTAGTACAAGTGGAGATTTAATTAGGGTGACTATGCCAGTCTTGACTGAGGAAACTAGGCAGGAATATATTAAGCAAGCTAGAGCGGAAGCAGAAAATTCTCGTATATCTATTAGAAATACTCGTCGAGATGCAAATAATAGCGCCAAAGACCAGCAAAAGGCTGGTGATATCTCTGAAGATGATCTCAAAAGGATAGAGGATCTTGTGCAAAAAGAAACAGATCACTTTATTGGTCTTGTTGAGGCTGAGCTTAAGAAGAAAGAAGAAGATTTAATAGAAATCTAGATTCTTTTCCCAGCAGCCAAGATGGCAAAACATAAAACTAAATCTTTCAACCTTTCAGGGGTAAATGTAGCCATCATCATGGATGGAAATGGAAGATGGGCTAAAAAAAATACACTTAACGTTACATCAGGCCATGAAAAAGGTGTTGATGTGGTAAGAAGAATTGTTGAGTCAGCTGCTCAGCATAAGATTGCCTCTTTAAGCTTATATGCATTTAGTACAGAGAACTGGTCCCGTCCAAAAAAAGAGATTCTTGGGATTAAGAAATTAATTATAAGTGCCATTAATGCTCAGGTACCAGACTTAATTAATCAAAAGGTTGCCTTGAAATTTTTTGGTGACTACCAGGGGTTTGGTCCTGAGGTTATAAAGGCAATTGAGGGTGCGGAATTAGCAACAAATTTTCCTACACCAACGTTAGAATTAAATATTGCTCTAGGGTATGGCGGAAGAGCAGATATTCTTCAGGCGGTCAAATTAATTGGGCAAGATGTAGCTTCCCAGAATTTAAAGATAACTGAAATTTCCGATGACCTAATTTTTAAACATCTAAAAGCCCCAATCAAAGAATTAGATTTGTTAATTAGAACAGGTGGAGATCACAGGATAAGTAACTTTCTGCTTTATCATTTAGCTTATACTGAAATTCAATTTCTAGATACATTGTGGCCAGATTTCACAGAGCAGCATTTTGAGCAATGTTTGGAAGAATTTATGAAAACGGAGAGAAGATTTGGCAAAAGAATTCTTTAGCAATATTTTATCAAGATTGCCCTCAGCAATTGCGCTTGCAGTTGGGGTATTTGGAATTTTATATTTGCAAAACCTGCTTGTTATTTCTTTATTAATCGCAGTGGTGGCTGGATTTCTTTGCTATGAATGGTTGCAGGTGTCATTAACTAAAATTCACTTAAAACAGATTATTTTCTTAATAACTCCAGCGGTTTTATTTGCATGTATTGGAGCAAATTTTGTTAATTACTTTCTTTCAGTATCATTTGGATTTTGGTGCATATATGGATTGTTATTGATTTCAAAAAATACAGGACATTTCACACTTTTTAGTTTCAATAATAATTATTTAGGCATCTTTTTAATACAATCTTTTCTTTTTGGTTTGATGGCAATTTTACTATTTCCAAATTTTAGCGTTAATCATTTTTTTGTTCTCTTTTTATTATTATTTATTACAGCATTAATAGATGTAGCAGCCTATTTGGTTGGCAGCAGCATTGGCAGAACTCCATTGTTTCAGGATTTAAGTCCTAATAAAACTTTAGAGGGTTTTATTGGCTCGGTGATTATAACTACATTATTTCTCTCCATAATTTACTGGTTAGAGGTCATCTCATGGAATTTATTTTTACTGTTAATAGCAGTCATTCCTTTTGCTTTTGTAGGAGACTACTTTGAGAGTCACTTAAAACGCAATCAACAAATTAAAGATAGTGGCTCTTTAATTCCTGGTCATGGCGGCATTTGGGATAGGCTAGATTCACATATGGCAATTATTCCAGTCTTTGCAGCTCTGAGCTCTTTAGTGCTATGAAAAATGTAGTTTTACTTGGTGCTACAGGAAGTATTGGAAGTAGCACCTTAAATGTTCTTAGGCAAAATAAAGAAATTTTTACCTTAAAGGTGATTG
>Ga0209657_1000071_pt1 | contig 70305 bp, 111 predicted proteins | sample SaaInlV_100m_DNA_FD_184650 | JGI IMG/M metagenome (GOLD analysis project Ga0209657, IMG submission 184650) | Marine microbial communities from expanding oxygen minimum zones in the Saanich Inlet - SI037_S3LV_100m_DNA (SPAdes) (version 2) | ecosystem: Environmental > Aquatic > Marine >... | reverse complement strand
GCAGGTCCAGTTGCACCAGCAGAGCCATCGCTTCCCGCTGCGCCAGTTGCGCCACTCGGTCCAGTCGCGCCAGCAGCGCCAGCAGAGCCATCGCTTCCCGCTGCGCCAGTTGCGCCACTCGGTCCAGTCGCGCCAGCAGCGCCAGCAGAGCCATCGCTTCCCGCTGCGCCAGTTGCGCCACTCGGTCCAGTTGCACCAGCAGCGCCAGCACTTCCTCCTGCGCCCGCAGGGCCAGTCGGTCCTAAAATTGTTGCTGTTGTAAATTCGTATTCGCTTGTCGCGTTATTGTATCTTACGTAGCTGCCTGTCGTGGCAACCTCCGTTGGCCCAGCGACATATAATTTTCCAGAGGCATGAATATTAGTTGTTGCTAATATATCTCCAGAAACATGAAGTTGATAAGTCGGAGAAGGAACGTCGCCTACGCCAATTTTATTTGTGGAGTCGTTGTAGTAAAGTCTCGAAGCGCCGCCCATTGCGGAGCCGCCATTGTTGTATTGAATTTGTCCGTCAACGCCCGCTGCCGCAGCAGTTCCCGCTGGGCCTGTTGGCCCAGTGGCCCCTGTTGGTCCGCCGCTCGGTCCAGTCGCGCCAGCAGCGCCAGCGCTTCCCGCTGCGCCAGTTGCGCCACTCGGTCCAGTTGCGCCAGCAGCGCCAGCACTTCCTCCTGCACCCGCAGGGCCAGTAGCTCCCGCAGCGCCAGCACTTCCCGCCGCACCCGCTGCGCCAGTCGCGCCGCTCGGTCCAGTTGCACCAGCAGAGCCAGCGCTTCCTCCTGCGCCCGCAGGACCAGTAGCTCCCGCAGCGCCAGCACTTCCCACCGCGCCCGACAGACCGCTCGGTCCAGTTGCGCCAGCAGAACCTCCAGCACCAGCGGGGCCAGTTGCTCCCGCAGCACCAGCAGCACCAGCGCTTCCCGCTGCACCCGCTGCGCCAGTTGCGCCACTCGGTCCAGTTGCACCAGCAGCACCAGCAGAGCCAGCGCTTCCCGCTGCACCCGCTGCGCCAGTTGCGCCGCTCGGTCCAGTTGCGCCAGCAGCACCAGCAGAGCCAGCGCTTCCCGCTGCACCCGCTGCGCCAGTCGCGCCACTCGGTCCAGTCGCGCCGCTCGGTCCAGTTGCGCCAGCAGCACCAGAGCTTGAGCTCCCAGTTAGGACAAAGACGGAGACTCCGCCTCCTTGGCCAGAGACTTTAAGTTGACCATTTTCCGAAGAGCTTAGTGTCGTTTGTCCTAAGTGGATTGAATTTCCTTTTAAATATAAATCTTTAAACGGGGAAGAAGCTTGACCAATGTCATAAACGCCACTTTGAGCGGCGTAAATATTCCCACTCATGGTCATGTTCCCAGAAACAATTCCTCCAACGACCTGCCCGCTTGGGCCAGTCGCACCAGCAGCGCCCGCAGCGCCAGCAGAGCCAGCAGAACCCGAAACGCCAGTAGCTCCAGATGGGCCAGTGGCTCCCGCTGGGCCAGTCGAACCAGCAGCACCCGCAGAACCTGAAACGCCAGTAGCTCCAGATGGGCCAGTAGCTCCTGCTGGGCCAGTAGCTCCTGCTGGGCCAGCCACCGTGCTCGCAGCGCCAGTAGCGCCCGAGGGGCCAGTGACCCCGTCAGCGCCGCTCGGTCCAGTTGCGCCGCTAACCAGAATGGTAGCATTCATTCCCGCGATAGGAACTACCGTTGGAACATTACCTGGAACTATACCTGTAGTTATATGACTCATCAGTATGTCGTTTCTGGGTAGACTCTTACATATCCAGCTAAAAGTTTATCTACGTAGCCGCTATCATCGTACATCTCTATATCGTAAACCCCTTCAGTAACTGGGAGGGTTGAGGTTGTCGCTGCCGTAAGTTGTATGTCTATGTAACCGTTAGAGTATGGGGCGACTTTCTGCGGGTTCAAATCAACAAGTAGATTAGATTCTGAATACTTAATTTTAGCGTAACCGCGAACGCTCCAGTTTGTTAAGTCGATGACGGAGCCGCCAGTATCTTGGGCCAGTAATCTCACTGTAAAAGATGACCCTTTTGTAATATTTAAATCATAATGCGCCGCCATAACTAACTTAAATTTACACCTGTATGGAGGTTATGAAGTTATTATTTTCCCTCGCTAAGTATTTTAAAGGCAGCTTTTGACATTTTTTTGTCCCCAGTGTTTGTTTGGGGTACTTTATAGGCTGAAATATGTTTTGAGAACTCTCTCAGAAGTCTTTTTCTCAATAGTCCAGCGTCATCTACGGGAACCAAGCCTACCTTCGTGGCGTGGGTCTGAAGATCGCTTTTGTTCATGTCGCTAAGCTGAGTCTCGTACTCATCTCTGTTGAGGGTTTTGTATTTTCCTACGCCAGTATCACCCCAGATTTGATCCAAGCTTGTTGATTGGACCTCCTCTTCTTTTCCGTGGGCTTGAGACAAATCTTTTAAATTCGCGCTCTTTTTTTGGCTAGCTTTCGTTGTTTTGTTTTCCTTTTTCCTTGGCATATTTACTTCCTTTATTTGGTTTAGCCGATACCCTGACAGCTTAAACAAGTGGCAACTTGCCTAGAAGCACATTTGTACATGGCAGCTTCAAGGTGACCCAATTATGTTATCACTGCTTTTTTAATTACAGCTTCTGCGCGTCACCACGCAGTTCGGACTATATCTTCACCTTTCGGTGTTGGGCGCTCGTGGGCGGGTTATCGTTGGGACTCACCGCCTAGTCTCTACACCTTCTAGAGAGTTTAAACCCGTCTCTAGCTTGGCTCGGTATTGTCTTATCTCTAAGAGTTTCACCGAATTCACCCAATATGGCCAATCTTAATGTATGTTACCCCAATTAATTGAGGTTTTCCAATTATTTCTTATCAATTTCTTTTTTCACCTATTAAGGTTTTTTAAAATTTATTTCATTTCCGCCGTTCTTCTTGAGAGCTGTATAGCTTGCTGTTTCTTGACTAAAATTTAAGTGGAAATCGAATATTTTATCATATTTAGACACTTGATCGTTTTCCCCCTTCTCGTTAGACGTGCAATTTAATTGCGTTGTATCACCCTCAAAAGGCATACCCCAAGCCGCGTAGTGACCTGTATATGCATTTCCGTGTGACGCGGTCATAAAGTCATCAGTGATATAATCCCACCAGTTCTGCGTCGTTACTGGCTTGCCCTGCTGATCCACGGTCACACCTGGCTCAAGATATGGAACCTCAAATGCCCACCCGCCTGATCGGAGCTCCCAATCAACCTGAACCATGTGTCTGTAATTTTCACCGTAGAACACGACTTCGTCATCAGCTTCAACATGATTGTCGCTGGTTCCTATTCCGACTGGAGAAGCCATGCATTGATCGCACGCGGCAGCTTGCAGCTCAAACTCGACATAAGCATAATTGTAAGTCCCGTCTGATTCGTCGTGCTGAGAGCCACCCAAGAGATAACTTGAGTCCAAATTGATTTCTTTTCCGCCCCCTTTAGTATAGCTCAAAATCCCACCTAGGCTTCCTTTGAAAGTTATCTTTATTATGCCGTTTTTCATATTGGCTAAGTTGGGGGCAGTTTTAGCTTTAGCAATTTCTTCCTGAAAATCCTTTTGGCTAGTCAAGATCACAATATTGGATTCTTTTTCTTCGGCCTTTTTGCTTTTGCTTTTGCCAAATAAAGCCCGATTAAGTATTTTCGCTTGCTTATTCTTTATTCCCTGCCAGTGTTCAGGCGCGTTTCTGCGGTCAGCGGGCTGAAGCACTATAACTTTCTTGCCAAATACTGATTTTTCCTGAAAGTTTTTACTAGCGTCTACGTTTGTTTGGTTTTTGATTGGCCACCCGCCTAAGAATACTGGGCTGTATTTTTCGCCTGGCACGGTTATCAATGAATTTATTCCTGAAATTTTAAGCGAGCTAACTTGCTGATTTAAGTCTGTATTTTTCGTGATCGAAGTTTGGTGTGGTTTAGATTTTTTCTCCTTCGCATCTTTGGCAGCGCCAGTTATACTAGCCTTGGGACTAAACAGTCCACTTATTCCTTTTGGGTAATTTACCAAATAGCTTTCCTTAGCGTCAACTGTTCCGCTCATATATGGTTTCTTTAAGTCGCTCCCCCAACCCGCAGAGTCCTCTGGTGCTACTAGACCCATGTCGATTGAAGTCTTATCCCAATAAATTTGCCGCTTTTTAGAAGACCAGTCGCAAATACCAGTTATAGTAGGAACGTAACCCGAAGCAATCATTCTGCCTTTGTATTCATTCCCAGCTAAAGGTATAAAGCACTGAGCTTTAGAATTATCAATTCTGCCAGTTACAACCGTCTTGAATATCTCCGTGTCGTAAAGTGGGCAGTCACCAGAGCCAGTGATAACAACTGGAGCGATAAGAGGGGTTGTTGTAGTGCCCAATATTGAACTTCCATCCCACCCCCCATTAAGATCGCTCATGTCATTAGGAGAGAAAACAGCAGTTCTATATCCATACCTAACTAAATCCCTCCTAGCGTCTCCGTTGCGACCACTCACAGTTCCGTCGCACTCGGTTTTTCCGTCGGTGATGGTCCCGTTTATCATGTCTACTTCTTCCATTACGTAAATATCTTTATCTCCAGTACCTGCGGTCCAATCTTTTAAATTAATAATTTGGTAGATATTAAAGCCGCCAACATCACTGTGGGAGATAGCCGCGTCAGCTTGTGACGCGGTGCGTAAACCGTTTGTGCTCCAAGTGGGAGGTGTACCCACATCGTTTCCATCTTGCCAACTTATGTCCGTGTAATTATCCGAGATGTTGCAAAGCGCGCCAAAGTTCGGATACACAGCTAGACTTGTTCCTATGTTGCTAAAGCTGTAAGACCCAACAGCACCAGCAGCAGCGTGGGTGTTGCACGAGGTGTTGTTAGCGTTATTATATTCCTGCGCGACCAGCCTCGTCCTTATAGCGTCATAGATGGAATTTCTCACATCACCCACGGCGGTTACCCAATTCGTTGAGACGCCCAATCCGCCGTCCTCCAAAACGCTGACTTCACAGTCTGTTGACTCGCAGTTGTCGTGCAGATCATGAATTGATGAGCTAGCGCTTATTTCTGGGCAAGAGCTCGCAGTCATATCGCTTTCACAAACGTGCTCAGCGGGAATACAACCGCATTTCAGTGCTCTGTATAAAATTCTACTAGTCCACCCCAAGTTCATGGAGGAGCTATCATAAGGGTCAAAAAGAGCTACTGGAGACACTGATGAGCCATCTTCCCATGTCGTAACTCCCGTATTAAAGAAGTTATACTTGTCTGTTCCCATTGTATTTACTGGGCTAATTCTATCGCCATTCATTCCTGAGCCATACAAATCGTATTGCGTCTCGCTATAAGCGTTTAAAGCAGTCATAGCCGCTGTTAAAGCAATCGTCTTAGATGTTCCCCTTCCAGTTACTGACCCGCTAAATGATACTTGAGCAGTTTGCCAAGCGCAGCCGTCGTCACTGTAAATACTCAAGGCGGCTTTTTTTATAGCCAACGCGTTGTTTGCGGCTGTTAAATTGTGCCCCTTGGAAAAACCCCCATTGATGGTATAATTAGTCCAGCCCACTAGACTTGGGTCAATTGGGCTCCAAGTGTTTTCCGCCGCATTATATACGGCTGTTTCATAGTCTGGCCCAGATTTTATTCCAGAGACGGCTAGCGGGCTAAGGTCTGACGCGAGAGTTGTTTGCGCTGTATTCCAACCCTCAACGGCGGCTAATTGATTCCAAGCGAGCTGGGTCGCTTCTGGGCCACTCGTTGCATGATAAGCAGTTTTTTCCCACGGGTTTTTGTAAGTTCCTAAAGTCTCTTCCTCACTTATAAATCTGGTTCCTTCTTTGTACTTGGCGACTCCAGTGTAGTGGAACATGTTGATGTATTTTTTATATTTTGTGTATTGAGTTTCCGCGCTTGTGTAGGCTGCTCCAGCTGTACTGGAGAAGGCTCCAGAGATCATAGAGTTGCCGCCTTTAGTATTTTTGTCTTTTGAGTGAGGGATGGAAAAATTACTTTTAAGATTGTCACTATCAAAAGGCTCCATTGTGCCGTCATTGTCCCAGTAGCCAAGTCCCCGATTCGTCGTAGCTTGATCAACATAGCCCTTAACGTCCATCGTTGCTTTGTTGAGATCTTCTTGGCTTTTGGATTGAAGATCTCCAATTAAAAAATCTCCAGCCCCAGCGGGAATCCCGCTTTTAGTCATCTCGATGTGATAACTAATATCCTCTATGTGAACGAGTGGCCATTTTTCAGACTCATGCAGAATCGAGCCGTGAAGCTTCTCGCTTAACGATTTCCATTCTGCGTTTTTGCTTATGTAAACTTCTTTGTTTGCTTCGAACCCTTTGTGCAGTGTTTTTCTGGTTGCATTTGGCAGCGTGTTCACGGGGCTGCTTGCCCGAGTAGCTTGAACCATATTCCCCTTCGGCAAATGAGCAGCACTGCCATCATCTGCTGAATTGTTAGTGTCTCTTCCTATCGAAATTTCCTGCTCTAGTTGCCACTCTGTGTTTGCTGTTGGATGCCATGTTCCAAGCGGTTCATATTCAGTGCCAATCAAGTAGCTTTTCTTTGCAACATCGTATTGCGTTACGTGCGGGTAGCACATTCCAGAGAACGTTAAATTTTTCGATAGAACTGGTTCTATTTTTAAAGCGCCCTCTTTAAGCTCGTCCCAAGCGTAAATTCCAGTTTTGTCTGCGACCATTTGGTACGCGGCTTTTAAGTTTTTTTGATGATTTTTTATGAAATTTGATGAATCTTCCTGCGCCCAAAAAGCGCCGCCCTGAAGAGGCTTGGTGGGAGCTATGGCTCCTATCCTATGCCCCGCAAGGTGTCCATCCTTCTTGATGTCCCCCTCAGCAAGAAAATCATAAACCGACACTGTTGAAGAGGAATTTATTTCAGTAAACTCTTTGTAGGGGTAAAGTCTTAAATCATTATAATTATTTAGTAATTCTTTAGCAGGTTGATTTATTGGAACAGTAACTCTTGGGTCGAAGACGAAACCGTATTGCCCAAGGGTGATCGTTCTCACCAAACCCCTAAACAGTTTCCCCCAAAAACCAGCCGCATTTTTATCGTTATCAAACGCAGTAACCCAGTTGCCAAATACAGGCGGCAAAGAGCTATCTCCTTGCGCGCCAGCATTGAAAGAGGCCCAACTTGGTTTTGCATTACCAATTCTTATGTCTTCTTTAATATCGCTGCTTCCAAGAAATTCTTTAATAATCCCAGCGCCGCCAGAGTCCGAATTGAACCACCACTCCGCTGTCGGGTGCATGTTGTAAGTAACAGTTGAATTGCCGCACAATGCATCATCGCCTTCGCCAACAGTCGGAGCTTCGCTGTAAGCGTGGACGACCCCGCAAGCTTTTTTCTGGCAAATGCTTTCGCTTATTTTTTGCTTTGCCGTAGCCAACAAGTAAGACTGTGGGTCTTTGAAGAATGTATTAGCTAGGTCGTCATTCATCGAAGTGATCTCTACTGGGTCACATTTACCGATGTCGAAGTGGAAAAAGTCAAAGGCACATAGCTTATTTTTAGATAAATCTGTACCCTTTACGCCCTTTCCAGCTATTTTGTCTATTATGTTTGTTCTTATGGCTATGGAGTTTAACCCTCTCTTTCTCCCTGCCGCCGCTTGCTCCCAAGAATCATCGGTCACGCTATGAAAAGATTTTCTTATAGGATTTAATTTCAGATCAGATACTTTTCTCATCGGGGAGCTGCCTTCAAGATTTTTTGTGGACAATAAATCAGTATCGAAGAGCCGATTTAAGCTTTTTGAGAATTCGACTAATTCATCCTGAATGCCCGTCCACTTATTGAAGGCGGCTTGAGCCCCCATCTCCGCTATGGCGACATTAAACGGCTCTTGCGATTCTTTGGCTAAACCTATTTTCGATAAGTCTGGACCTTTCGTAACGCCGATAGACTCGACAATAACAGTTTTTGCTGCTCCAGTAAGTTTCATCCAAACATCTGGGTGGAGTCTGACTATTGGGGCGTAAAGGAACCCGAAGCCAGGATCTAATATTTTTATGTCTATAAGTTCTGATCTCGCCGCTTCATTGAGGGCAAACACAAGCTCCACTTGCGCTTGCTTGCCCGTTGTTTTGTTTCCGTAAATCTCGCATAAAGGACCGCCTGAGAATATCGACTCTCTTTCGCATTGGCCGTGCGGCGATTGAGGATCAACGGTGCTCCCTGTCTGTCTGGCTAAATTTTTCTCCTTCTCGAAGCTGCCTCTACTTGTCCCATCCTCTGGGGCGTTCGGATGAACTAATCCATTAAACTCCCCGCCGATCCCCTCAGCATACCCTGCCTTTGAGCCCACCGCCATTGTAATTTTGAAAATTTGTGGTTTGGCCACGTATTTTTCAGCGTTGTAATGATATGCAATTTCATCTAATTTAGTGGCTATGATGCCGCGAATCATATCGAGCTTTTGGATGTAGGCTCTTTCGTCTGGGGTAAACGCGCCTCTTCCTGAGTTCCAATGCGGGCTTGCTCTTGCTTCGTCAACCCAATCACCAAGTAAAACGTAAGTGCTTTTTAAACTTTCCACCATTGAGGATGAACCCGCCGCCGCCATCAGGGCGGCGATATGTCTGGCGTCATCGGATAGTATTCCGTTTTTATCCCCCAACGAAGCTACTATGGAATTGAATATGCTAATGACCCCAGATATCATGGTCTTTAAGCCGCCAATTATGTCGTGCTGTCTACAGTTTGTTTTGAACCACTCCACGAAAACTCCATCGGTGTCTTTTGGGGCAAAACAGTTTGCCGAGTGGTTTAATTTTATAACCGAGGTCTCACTGCTTGAATTGTTGCTTCTGTTTAGGAGTTCGTATAAATGCCCCAAAGCGGCTACACCAGCAAAGCATAAAGCTTTATATATAAACCCTTTAGCTATTCCTTCGTAAGCGCCAAAACTTTTTGGCATAGCCACGCGGCTATTGTTCTGCGATAAAAAATTTGGTTTACTAGGGTATTGGGGCGACCCCATTGATGGAAAAAAGCGCTGACTGTTTTCAGTTGAGTCAAGGCTGTTGTAAAAATTAATTGCGTCTTGGTTACCGCTAAAGTTTGTATTTATGCCTGGGATTGGCGAACCAGTCATATTCGCAATCGCTTGAAAAAACGGTAATAAATTCGATATCGTTGTAGCTATAGATTGCCATACGGGGTCAACAGCGTTTGACCCAGGGTTGTTATTGCTGAACTGAAGTATGTCGTTGCCAGTGGTGTTTTGAAAGTTAACCAAATCATCTTCGAAAGCCTGTCTGGCGGCTTCTTCCGCCGCAATGCGCTCCGACTCGTAGCCTTGCGTTAAGCTTAAATTAAATTTATCAACTTGTAGATTACTAGCGACGATCTTTCTGTTTGCTTCGGTTACTTGACTACGCATTTCACCAATAGAGCTCAAGGTGGCGAAGGCTCCCGCAGTAGTTATTACGTTCGTCGCGAAACCCTTCAAGTCGTCGTAATCGATGTGTTTTTGGTATGGATTAAAAATTGCAAACTCTGAAGCGTTGATTTCGTTCGCCCCTGCGCCAAAGAGAGCAGAAAAGTCGTCGTTGCCCACGTCTGGTTTGCCATCCCCTTTTTTGACGAAAAAGAGTGTGTCTGTATTAACTCTGCCCCCGTTTTCAGCAATTAAAACAGACTCCGCATCGGGTTCGCCCGTTCCTAGAACGGCGGTGAATATCTCGCTTCCGAAAGTCACTTGGGGCGGAGCAGTGCTCGGTCCATCTGCCGTCCCATAACCACTGCCCCGAGTCAAAACCCTGATTGCGTCGATCTTGCCTACCGTAGTGCTGCCTTCGTTGAGAATTATAATCGCGTCAGCAGTAAAACCAGTTCCGCCGTTATGAGTATAGTCTTCCGCAGACGGAGTAAGAACTTTTACGCGCGGGTTTTTAGAGTCATCGCCAGTGGCGGTATGGTCAGCCGAACCTGCGCCGTCAACAAAGGAAACCGCATCGGTTGGAATTCCGTCGTTGTTGTTGGTATTAATTCTTAAAAATACTTTTCCCATTTTCTTTTAAATATTTACACTCATAAAAAGTGTTTAGTTGCTTCTTCTAGACTGTCGTACACAATCAGTCCTTTGGGTTGAGCTATCTCTACCACCTTCTTTTTATAAAAAGCTTTAACAATGCTGTCTGTAATTTTTACATAATAATGCAATACGTCGATTTGAGAGTCTACACCCGCTTGAACCGTGTACTTCGGGGTGAGCATAGAGAATTGAGTTTCTAAATGTAGAGAGTACTCAGCGGAAAAAGCATTTTCGATAAAATCTTGGTAAGACGCCTCGTTCATGTACCCGAAAGGCATCGTGTTTTTTATGAACTCAAATTGATTGTTGGTTTGTTCTACGTCTATTTGGTCTATGTTCTTAACATAAAGCCCCGATTTCTTGTCTTTGCTATACCCATTTTTCACAGAAGTCGGATTTAAAGAATAGTCCAAAACCTCCTTTAAAACGGTAGGTCTCATGAAAAAGCGAGGCAAAGGGTCGATTCCCATCCTGTTGAAAGATGAGGGAATGTAAATTAAATTAGCCTCAAATACGAACATCTTAGAATATTTGTAATTTCTTAGAGTGATCATTTTAGTTGGAGTTCCTTAACATTTTTGAGTATTTTTTTAGTTTTTTATTGGGCTCCATGATTCCGCTATTAATCAAGAACGAGTTCGTGTTTTTGTAGAATTGATTTCGAGCGTTCTCCTGCAACTCCAACACGGCCCCTCCCTCCGTTGAGGCCAGCCCAGAGAATACGCCATGATTCATTACGGATTTGCCAGACACAGCAGCGTGGCTATCGCATGGGAAAATTTTAAATTTATCTTCGTGGCCGCATAGCCCCCCATTCAGAGACCACACTTCGATCTTAAATGGCACGCCAGACGGAATCTTTCCGTTCCAATGCCCAGTTTCAAAGTTCGGATTTTTTTGCTTTGCATTTGCTCCCGCTATCCCGCTCCTGTAGCCGCTATAAATTGTATGAAAATGAGTGCCGCCCAAGTTCATCGTTCCAGTCAATTGCTGAATAACCTGTGTATCTGGATCGGTTCTAAGGTAAGCCATGTTCCCAGACAAAGGACTACCTAAAAACATATTATTCTTAGAAGTTGGGTAGCTAAACGAAACAGTTTCAGCCAAGAATCTATTGGATTGACCGCTTGCCACGGAGTTTCCAATCCCGCTGAATGTTGCCCCGCTAAATTCCGCGTTAGTTCCTGAAGATGTTAGATACTGGTGAACTCCTGTTCCTAATATTACCCCCGAAAAGCTAGATAGTTCATGGGGAGAAACGTAAATAATTGTCTCTTTCTTTAAGCCTCCCCTCTCAGTGTATCTCAGTCCAAATATATAATCATCAAAAATTCCTACATCGAAGTTGACTCCGTCCATGCCACTGCTTACTACCGCATTTACTGGCTCTCCAACTAAAACTCCATTCCAGTTTTGCTTTTCTACGTTACCATAGAATTTATCGCCCACGATATAAGGGAACGCTGGTTTGTGAATTCCGTCAGACCCAGTAGTTACGGTGGTGAAGTAAGCGTAAGTTCCCCCTGGATACTCAGGGGTAATACCTGTCCTTCCGTTGTGCCTGTCTAAATCGCCAAGTCCATCTATATACTCGTGATCTTCAACAAAATAACCAGACCCATAAAGACCGCTGAAGTCTGGCCCGCTAGTTCTGTTTGTTACAGGCTGAACCCTCCAGCTTGGGGTCATCAGTTTGGGCGTGCTGGTGGAGTCCATAGCCGTTGTGTAGCCGTAGGGGCCGTAAATTGGATAGCCATCGAAGGCGTAACCAAGCAGCGGGGAGTGGGCGACAGAACCAGTATCGTATAAGCAAATTGGCGCAGATTTATAATGATAGGTTCCTCCGACTACCCCACCAGAAACTATATCGGAAGTAAGAGCTTCGTAACCGTGACACGTATCTCTGTCGGCAATATTAGACCTTAAGGAGTTGTTGTTGTAAGCGCCCGCGTCGTTATAAGACTCAGAGCTCCTGTAGCTCATGGCTACTACGCCGTTTTTGAACACCCCGATAGGACCAATAGGGTTAAGCTCAGTGCCCAACTGGCTTCTGTCGTTATTTCCGCTTCTTGGGATTTTAAAAGTCTTCTTGCTGCTCTCCAAAGACGCAGCGCTAGTCATTGAGTGGTCAGGAACGGAAAGGGTATCTATGTAAATATTTCCGCTCACACCGCTTGAGTAGTACAGTAAAGATATCAAAGAGGTAGCGGGAGTTTTTGGGTATTGGTGAAATTCCCCAGATTTAACGACTATAAGATCATTAACATTTTTGACTGTCGAGTTTGGCCCGATATAAACATCGTAATTAAACGGAGCAAACCAAGTGCTTTTTATCTCTGGCAAAGGGTACTTAGTTCCGTTGTCGTGAGTGAAGTAGAAAAGAAACGGGTCTTGATATGATTTTGTGCTTATTAATTGTCTGCTAGTTTTGTTTAAATTTTTGAATTTCTCCTTATCGGCGTGGGAGTAAAACTTGATAGCCTCATTGTAGTATTTAAAACCATCGCTGATTACTTCAGTAACGACTCCAGTGGCTAAATAATTTATGCTTGACTGGACTGAGTAATGAGCTTCCGTGGATTCATTTAAGTCTACTTTATAAGTTAGGTTTAGTTTAGAGTCTAAAGCTAACTCTAATCCGTCATTTTTATCAACGAAGCCGTTGGCTATAATTCTGCCATCACGAGTAATTGAAATGGGTTCTACATCATCATAGTTAAACCCAGCCGCTGGGCTTAAATTATAAATATCTAGATGATATTCGTTATCGAAATTCTTTTGATATGGGTTAGCCTTTTTCGCCATCTTAGAGCCTTTTACCTGGTATAATCATTGATTATTACACATAAATATAAAAAAATCCCCCACCCTTTCAGGTGAGGGAAATTTTGTTATTTCCTGTAGTGAACTTAGATAACCAAGCCGACTACCGCTCTAGCGTCAACACAGACTCTGCCTTCCTCAAGGAAGCCATAGAAGCCTTGCTTCTCTTGACGCGCCACGAACTGATCATCAGGAAGAACATTGAATGTTCCGCCGCTTTCAGCTTGACGAGCCACAGGACGCACGAATGCATCTCTGCTTAGATCAACGCCTACGCAGATTTCGTCATCTGCATCAACGAACGTGCCACTGTCGCCGCCACCAATGATGGTCGTGCTAGCTGAGTCGATCAACGCCTTAAACAAGGTGTTGTACTTCTTAGCTGCACCGAGCTCAAGAAGCTCATGCAAGGTCACGCCGTAAATGTCGGCCATGCCGCCCGAATTCCAAACAGCCTCACGGGCTTGATCAGGAAGGGCAATAGGTCCAGTGGAGATGCTGCCAGTGCTGTTAACAGCATTGTAAGCAAACCCTCTGACTTGCTGCATGATCTCGGGGCTAACGAACATGTCGGTTAGACCCTTAGTGGACATGCCAGCAGGAGTTCCATTGTTGTAAGAAGTATTGATTCTCTTGATACGAGTCATCAATCTATTGATGTCGTGAGGGATGATCAAACTTTCGGTAGAACCGCCAACTACGTGGCTCAAGCTGTTAGTAGAAGCCTCTGCGAGAGCCTTAAGAATAACGGCCCAAGCATTGCGCTCCTGCTTGATAAGAACTTCATTAGACATTCTCTCAAGAGCTTTGCTCACGATGTCGAGACGGCCTCTGCGAGCGTATCTCTTAAGATAGCTAACAGCACTGTCCAAACGGTAAGTGGTGATTTTCAACTCGTTCATGCCTGAAACCTCTGAGGTGGGAAGACCACCAGCAACGGCTTGAGACCAAACGGTCACGTAATTTTGTTCCTCATCGTAGAAGAGGTCCAATGGTAGGCTAGGGCTGTCGTCCTCGTCAAATTCCATATCGGAATAGATAAGGCCAGCAGAGCCAGCTTGCATAAGAACTTCGCGAACAACAGGGCCGACAAATGCTGCGAAAGCCTGTGAGGCTTCGTTGGCCACAGCCATATCTCTCGATCCCATCGCTTTGATGAGTTCTACTTGTTCTGGAGTATTTTTAAGCTTTAATTTCATAATTTTAATTCTCCTTTAGATTAACCGAGTTCGAGCTTAATGAGGGCTGCTGAGTAGCTGGTGGAAGGCTTAGTAACACTAGCCAGTCCGCCGAGAGCCACACCGCAAGCAACAGCGCTACCAGTAGTAGAGCTGATGATACCTGCCGCCGCACCGTACAGAACGGTTCCCGCGTTAATTGTTGATCCAGTCCAAGCTGTCTCCGAAGCGTTGTAGAGGAAAACTCCTCTGCTTGCAACAGGAATTGCTTGACCTGGGATTACCACGCCCATCTCGGCGGCTTTACGAGGATTATAGAGAAGCTTTTCTCCATTTTCATCGACGTTTGCCATTTCCATGATGGTCATGCCTAAAGCGGCGTCACCAAGACCAGCGAGGTCTAGTTTGCCCTTGAGTGAGTATTGAGTCGAAACGACATTAGAGTAGCTGTTGCCAGTGTCGGAACCGAGATCGACGTAATCGTCGCTCCCGAGACCAGACCATTGGTTGGAAGCGTCGAGCTTCACCAATCGACCAGCATCAACAGATGTACCATCGAAGGTAAACAAATTGATAACGTCGTTTTCGTTATATTGTCTGAATGGATGTAACTTTGTAGCCATTGTATTTTATATTCTTGATTAGTTAACTAGTTATTCAAATCGAAATTATCGATGCTGAAAGCGTTTTTGTATTTTTCGTAAACAGTAGCTTCTTCAGCGTCTGTAGTAGCAGCGACTGCGCTGTCCTCTACTTCTGCATTGTCAATAGCTTCGTCTACTACTTCTTCTGAAGTCTCCTCTTCGGACTCAGACGCAACGACTTCTTCGATGACTTCGGCTTCGGTAGCTTTAGCTTCCTCTTCCTTTTTCTTCTCCACAGTCTTTTTGTCTTTATCTTTTAGAAGAACCTTCATTTTATCCCGATAGCCCGCAAAGTTTTCGTCGTCCAAATCCTTAACGTCTTTGGCGATTACCTCACGGTCTTCATCAGAAAGTTGAAATTCTTCGTCAAAAGATGCCATGCGCTCGTTGAATTTCTCCTGAGCGACACGATCTTCTTTTTCAGTTTCGAGCTCTTTTAGACCAGCGCGAACAGCTTCCAACTCTTTAGTAAGAGTTTCATGCTCTTCATTGAGAGACTTAAGCTTTTCTTCTGATGCTTCTAGAGCTTGTTTCTTTTCTTCTTGTTGAGTGCTGAAATCCTCAGAAGCCTTCTTAAGTTCATCTTGAATGAAATCATGAACGGCAGATGCTTCTAGCGTTTTCAACGACTCGTCATTGATGTCTTTTAAGCTTTCGATTTTCATAACCAATTGATTGTTATTATTTACATTGTTATCGTTAGATTGAGAAGTTTTTTCTAATTTTTCGCTAGATTCGACTTCTTTATCTTTCTCTACTAATTGCTCTTTCTCTTCCTTTTGGATCGCTATTCCTTTTACATCCGCCGCAGGGGTTTCTGTTAGGCCGATCCCAAGTGGAACAACTTGCTTTGTGACTCTGCGATATACGCTTCGTCCGTCTTCTAACTTCCCACTTCCCCCAAGAGCTCTTAAGGAGTCGCGAAATTCTTGTATTTTAGCTGGATCGCTTACAAATTCGGCATTTTCGATGTTTTTTTCTTCGCCTTGGATCACAACTAGGTCATAATCAGAGAAGCCAAGCTCCCAGCTAGCCGAAATCTGTTGGTAGTCTTCGCTAGTAGGGTCACTGGAGTTTTCAATCATGTCCGCAAGGGTCGAATTAACCACTTTCCATACAATTCCACCTAAAGTGATATTAAATGGAGCAGTTGTTTCGGCGGCTTGCTCTGCCGTCAATGCTTTGTCAGTTCCAAATTCACTGAATCCAGCGGTTAAAATAGCGCCAACTACCCTTTCCCTGTTGTGCTCAATGTTAATGGGTTTGTTGACAAAATTCTCATAAATTTCAATAGCGGTAGGAGTGTCGATTACGTCGCCATTTTTGTTTACCCTATTTGCTACGCAAGCATTGAACGCGATTGGCAATAGGTCGATGTTTTTTTCAGTATCTATATCTGGCACAAAATCGCCCACATCGACGAGACTTGCCATAGCTAAATACTTATCTTTTTCCTCTGATACTAGAGGCTTTATAGTTGAGCTAAATATCGTAGTATATTCCAATTTTTTTTTCCTTAACTAGATTTGTGGTAAAAAACAGCCAGTAAAGCGTGAGATGGAGTAAAGCTTTTACAGATAACGGGAGCCCCAGCAAGATTCAAACTGCCGCCAGCAGCCACCGTAATAGCATTCAGCGAACTGTCGTCTTCGAAAGTTAAGGTCACAGCGGAACTGTGGCCATTATGAGCACCCATAGCATGAAAAAACTTTCCGCTATCAGCCGAAACCTTAGCAGTTCCGCCGCACGCAATATTATTAACATGAAGATGGTTATTGTTCATAAGTTACCCAACTCTAGTCCATTTACCTCTGACTCTTACGTGTTTGACTTCGTGAGCGGGCTCATTCAGTTCGACTTGTTCATCGGCCTTTTTGACCTCTTTTTTATCGAGTTCATCGCCGTCCTTTTTTTGATCTTTATTCCAAAAAGTTTTCATAGTTTATTCCTCATTATTTTTACACACAATCTCTTGGTACGAGATAGCCTAATGTTTTTCCATAGTCTTAAAAGGCTGCGGCCTAGTTTTTAAAAAATCTGGGCGACCATCGTTATAATCATTATAGAATTCAATTTTTCTAATCTTAAATGGATGCTTCTTCTTGGCCTCTTTTGTCTCCTCGCTATCTTCACCCTTCTCTTTTGGGGCGTGCTCTACGGGGATTTTTTTAATTTCCTCTTCAGAGGGCATTTTAACCTTTGGATCAAGCGCCCATTGGATTTTGTGCTTCTCACAGAAGTTAATCATTCTTCTCACTGGAACAATAAGGTTGAATCCTTCTCCAGCGCCACGCACAAGCATCCCTATATATTTAGCATCTTTCTTCAAGTAAACGCCTCCACCCGAGGAACCTGGAAATGCCGTTACGGTAGTTTGGTCAAAAACATGTTTGTTTAAACTTTTTATTAGTCTGCCATGCTGAGAGTAGATTCCATCAGTCATTGAGTTCGCTCCCATCTGCCCTAAGAGACTGCCCACATGCATGAGATCGGTTCCGAGAGCTGGAATCTCTTTGTCCAAATGAAAGACCACAGTATCAGTTACAAAATTAAATTTACGCACGCGAAGAAGAGCTAGGTCGTGCCCGTCACTAGCGTCGCTATACTTTAAAACTTCCGCGTCCATCTGGAGTCTTCCAACGGTTCTTCCGTTTTGACGAATTTCTTTCACGATCATCGGGTCTTTAAACTCAACTAGGGTCTTGGGAGAGCCGTCCACCAAGACTTTCCTTTCAGACCTCAAGTTGTCCACTACGTGCGCGGCGGTCCAAACGAAATTAACCAAATGACCTTTCGAGTCTTTTCTGCTAAAGATAACTCCAGAGCCTTCTCCAGCGCTAAAATCTCCTTCCGCTCGAATTGTTACAGATACATTTTGTAAATGATCTGCCGCTTTTTGAGCGGGCGTTTTATCTTCAGCCTTGCTGGGCATAAGCACAGCAAAGCACGTTAATGCTGACACGATTATATTTTTCATAATTTAAAGTTTATACTAGTATAAAAAAGCTTGAGTCGGCTGGAAGGTTAGATATAGTTCATCTAAGGTTTTGAAACTGTAATGAAGGTTTTTAGATTCAACGAGCAGGGCCGCTTCTACGAAGTCTTCCTCTAGAGGAATCCAAAGGGCGGTGATTTCTGTGAATCTGTTGTAGGTTATATTTTGCTCGGCTTCGAGAACCTCTTTAAGCTTAAAGACTTTTCCAGAAACCATTCTTGAGTACATGTTGACTCTTGAAAAGGCCCAAATGGTATTTGATATACCTTCTGTTTTTTCGTACTCCGACACTGCGTTGCAGAAGACCTTTTTAAGCTGAAGTATGGTGACCTTTTTGGGGAATTCTGAATTGTGAGCTTTGACTTTTTCTTCTAGAGCTTTAACGATTTCTATTGAAAATGCAATGGCCTCGTCCTGCGTCGGTTCTTGACGAGGCTTAGCCTCCACGACAAAGCCTTCGTTTTTACGCTTTGACGCTTCTCCTGAAAGTACATAGTCTAAGTTATCCATAAAGCCTTATTAATATAAACTACACGATTTTACCCCTTTTTACTAAAAAAATATATTAAATTGCATCATTTGGGTTTCTGGGGGCGGGAGTTTCTCCTCTTTGCAATTGCTCGATTATACGTAGTAAATACTGCATGGCTTGCTGCTGCTCTATGAGAGTGTCTTCTTGGTCTCTTATTGTGATCCCTTGGTGGGTCACCATTGTCATAGCTTCGTTCATTCCATCCTGATTACTTTTCATAATCATCACGTTGTCGTAAAGTAGCTTCTGGTTTAAAGCTCTGAGCGCCGAGTTCTCAGTTGCCTTGCTCATTACAGAATACAACATGCCGACGAAAAGAATCGTGGTGACAACTTTCGTCCAGCCGCCTAGGTTTTTAAGTAACTGCATAAAGTTATTTACACAAAAAAAAGAGCGCCAAAAGGCGCTCAATTCTTATTTATGGATATTTATGATCAACCGCCGACATTAAGCTCTTCGGCTAATTTCTGCACAGACTTGTCCACTAGAGCGTGCTCTTCATAAGTTAGCTTGGATTGTCTGGCTAAATTAACCAGCAAATTGAATGACTGCTCAAGAGTCAGGTCTTTGGGCGCTTCCGCATTAGTTTGTTCGGGGTTTTGATTTTCTTCACTCATTGTTATTTAGTATAACAAGTAGGCTCCGAAAAAGCAAATTATTTTTTTAATTCTTTTTTGAGGTCTTGGACTTCTGCATCCAATTGTTTCACAGCGTTGAAGAGAACCCACATGATTTGTTGGGGGTCGTAAGTTTTAACGGCCTGTTCTCGTTCTTCTTCTGTTTTCTCATGATGTCCTCTGATTGAAATCATAGATTCGTCTTCTATTCCAATCTCCTTCATCACTTCTGCTACTTCTTGAGCAATGGCTCCGTAATATTTTCTTGGGGTTTTCGATCCGATCCTGTTGTAGCTTTTCGGCTCTAACAGTCTTACGAAATCTAACCCCAGTTCGAATGGGGAAATATTTTCCTTTAGTCTTCTGTCAGAATAAGCTAGAGTGGACATGCTGTACACTCTGTAAGCGTCAATTCGGGCGAAAGCGCCTACCGACGCGTTATCGTGGTCGCCTATTGAGCTATCAGATACGTAATTTATTAAAAGCGAGCCAGACCCAAACGTAGCTAGCGTCCCCTTCGGTACGATGTTATGCACTTTCAGAGAGAAGTTAGTTCCCGTGCCTTGATTGGTCAATTCCAAGCTCTGAGCACTCATCGTTGTCGCCCCAACAGTAGTGCATGTTAGACCAGCGATTGTTAAGGCTCCCCCCGATCCCCTAACGGCTATTGTATTTGCTGTTGCGGCAGAGCTTGGGGACCTAGTTGCACCGCTCCACACAAGCCCCGTAGCTGATGAGGCGTTTCCGCTGAGAGCCCCAGCGAAAGTGGTTGTAGATAAAGTGTTTGAGCTTGGGTTGTACGTAATCCCCGCGTCATACAAGACCTGCTGGGCGGTTGTATTAGCGTTGTCTAGGAAAGCTACATATTGGTCAGCGTTGGTGGCGTTAGCAGCGGCCACGACTTTCGTTGTGCTTGCAGCGACAGTTGCTGTCGCCGCATTTCCAGAACAAGCTGCCGCTGTGGTCGCAGTAGCAGCGTTGCCAGTTACGCTTATGGCGTAAGGCCCATTGCCCGTGAAAATAGTATTTATCCCCAGCAAGGCTAGCGCTTGACCCCCTGAAAACTCATGCAAAATATCACTGCCTGAAATCTTGCCTATGAACATACTCAAGCTGGAGCTTGTTGTGTTGTCGCTTAACACCAACTCTTTAATGTGAACTTGGCTGCTGGCATTTCTTGCGACTAAGTTGTTAGTGCTAGTTGCACTCGTAGACGGCAAATAAGTAGTTGAGCCAATCAGCAGTCCGCTGGATGTAGTAGCGTTACCACTCAGAGCTCCAACAAAATTGGTTGTAGCTAAAGTGTTTGAACTTGGGTTGTACGTTATACCCGTATCCATCAACAACGGAAGATTCCCAGAGCTGCCCGTAACGAAAGTAAGATATCTAGCCGAGTCTGTCGCGTTGGCAGCGATAGCAACGTTAGCTGCGTTTGTGGCGTTCGTGGCGTTGGCCACTGAGGCTCCAGAAAGATCGGCTGTTAGCTGCGTTGTTCCAACAGTGGCTTGGAGTTGCGTCGAGCTAATTCTTTGAAACTGAGTGAAAGATGCATTTGGTAACGCAAGTGTTTTAGTTGTGCCGCCGACTGTCACCGACATTGTACCGCCTGACTCTGTTAAGGCTGTAAAGAGACCAGCGGATTTTAAATATAAATTTAAAGTTGGAGTTGAAGTGCTCGTAGTTTCAGTTTGAGTAGTAAGACCCGCGTTTAAGTACAGCAGTCCATTTGTGGTTAGTGTTAAAGCTGAAATTCCACCTGATCCACCACCACCCGAAGTAGCCACTTCTTCAAACCCTACTATCAAGCCTTGTCTGTTGATTTTTAATCTTGGCGTATTAATGTCACTGCCAATAATTTTAACAGCGTTATTGCTAGGCTCGTCGGCTATATTGTCGCTAGTGGTTCCTCTAAGATCGGCGGGTAAATGAGAATTAAGTGTTGAGTCAAAACTAATGTTTGCACCGCCATTGAATGATTGAGTAATAGCGTCAATGTCGCCAGCCCCTGCGACGGATTTTCCTACGACTATGTTTCTTGCGGTTTCTAAAGTTGTAGCTGTACTCGCATTACCAACTAAAGCTGCGGTTACTTGATTAAATACTACATTACTGCCTGTAGCTACCGCTTGACCGATAGAAATTTCTCCACTACTTATGCCTATTCCAGTTCCCGCAGAAAAGTGAGCCCTAACATCAGAAGCGGAAGGACCAGCGTAAGTTATAACGCCTGTTGAGTTATTGTAAGCAAGAGAGCCATCTCCACCACTATCTGTTACCGAGATGCTACTTAAGGTTATAAAAGCTGAACTAGTATTTGAGTAATTCGATAAATCGTTATCTACAACAAAATCAATCTCATTATTGCTATCATCATAGGTTACGGTAATAAGTGTTTCTGTGTTACCAGAAAGCATAGTCCCAATAGCGTCTTGAGCCCTTTCGTTTGTAAAGTATAAATTACTAGAGCCCTCTGATAAATCATCTGTGTCGTGATTTGACAAAGTTGAAACAGTGCCTGTTACGTTTCCAGTAAGATCGCCAATGAACGCCCCTCTGAAGTTTGTAGCTTGAACGTCCCCATCTACCTCTAAAGCATAAGTCGTAGGTATTTTTTTCACCCCAACTTTACCGTCAGCTTTGATATATAATACATTGGTTACGCTTCTAGTATTAAAAGACAAATCAATATAACCATCAACACTAGTATTAACCGCCTTGATAGAAGCCATGATTGTGTCAGCACTTGCTCCCTGAGTAAACGCAATGCCACCGTAGTGAGCGGTGTTAGTCGTGGCTCCTTCTACGTTAAGAGCTAAATTAAATTGAGCAGCAGAGCCAGCCCTCGAAAGACCCATTTCGAAATCTTGAATTAAATTAGCGTCAATACCCACACCCACATGCCCCAATACAGGAGTACCCGCGTCGCTTCGAGCGAGCGTTAACAATTCTACATTTCTAATTTTAGTGGGCATTAAAACAGGTGTGGTATGTCGTCGGAGAAGTAGTCTCCCCCATCTGTGGTAAGTAAATTTAAATTATCATCAACCAAGTAATCAAGGATAAACAGCCCTTGACCTTCAGCAGCTATTACACTTCTAGCGTAATCGTAATCATTAGACATAGTAAAAGTAGTAGAAATAGTTTTATTACTTCCTATATCTGAACTGTACGCTGCCCCGTTAAATTTTGCCCCGAAGATGTTATACTTCATGCCTTGGTTGCCGTTGCCATCCATAAAGGCTAAAGAAACGTCGTAATCTTCATCTCTCCTTAAGTTATCTAAAAAGTTTCCCGATAGCTGGTAGTTTGCTCCGCTTTCGATCATGTCTATGGTCAGAGTAGATTTAAGCGGCAGAGTGAGGTTTCTGTCTGCGTAATACTTGTGCCCAATGCAGGAAAGATTTTCCCTATTCATCGGGATGTTTAACTTCATTGATTGGAAGATGTCCTTGTAGAAAAGGATGGGCTCATTTTCCGCATCTTTATAAACCTTAAACGAATCAACCCAAAAAACCAACCCCTGAGCGGAGGGAAAGAAAATGTTAAAGGCTTTGCTTGCGGTATTGGGGGCGGATGTAAGTTTTTTCCTGATTTGTATCTTGGTCCAAGCATTACCTATAAACTGACTCAAATTAAAAGTGTTCGGAATTCCATCTTGACTTACCTGAAGCAGTTCTCCTTCTGGTTTGCTTGTGTTAGCCTTAACGTAAAATTCGTAAGTATAATACTCTCCCACAACCATTTTCTCAACTGGCACAGTTGCGTAGGCCCCGCCATAATTACCGTTTGCGTGAATTGAAGAAGCTTGATTAACCTGCAAAGACTGCAAGCCTTGATATTGCTCAGAAGAAGTTAAAGCTACTGTGGCCCCGTGAAAGCCAGCAAAGTCGGTGGAGCTTTCCATGTCGTTCTCAATCAAGATATCTTCCTTAGCGGCTCTTTTGGAGACTGTTACGACTACATCGCTGGGCCTGAAAGTGTGATGAACGTCAAAATTCGGGTTGGTCCTATCGTAGTTCTTCGGTATAAGTATTTCTTTATCTCCGTATTCGACCTCTGCGTCTTTTGAGTTTATATAGGGGGTCATTATCCCAGAGCCAGAGCCAACGAAGATAACGTTGTCAGCGGCAAACCCGACGTCTACTTTGGGGTAGTTACCAACGGTAATGTCTAAAGCGTAGTTGTTGATATAAACGTTCTGGAAAATCAACAGTCCCAAATCATTTATATTTGGGGTTGCCATTTCGTTTGCCCTGCCAGATGAGATCAGGTCGGGGATTTCAGCGGGGCTAAATGCTGGAGTTGTTCTTACGTCTGTGCCTGACTTGTTTACCGCTAGGTATACATTCTGCCTCTTATTTCCACCTAAGAAGTCATAAGTAAATTCTTTATTGGGCGAGCTTGACGACCCACTCGTCATGACATTAAAGCCCATTTTCTTCTCGTTGTTTAGGCCTTCTAAAAAATAAGAAATTGTACCATTTACATCTGGGGGAGAGGAGAGAGTTTGAGAATCAAAGGCAGACTTACCGATTAAGCCTATGTCTTCCCTATTGGTGGTTATGTCGTAACCGAAACTTTGTACGCGATGAATTCTCTTGAGAACTTCGAAAGTGCCAGTGTTGCTGTCGGAAAGAGTACCAGTTACAACGGGGTAATTGCTTGCCCCGCTAGCTAACCCAAAGAATAAATCTTGGGCGTTGTATATAATTCTGTTTGCCATACATCACAACCTTAAGCCTTGCTTATAAAGAGAATGCTGGCTAGATAATCATCTACCTGATGTTTTGCAGCTATCTCTCTAACTTCGGCTATTCTTTCTGGGTTGCGATCCACAGGCTTTTTCACGTAATCATTTATCTTACCCTCCCAGTCGGAGGGGTCTTCGTTAGCGATGATAACGGAGCCAATCTCCTCCGCTACTTGCTTTTGAACTTTGGTGAGTCTTTTGATTTTGTGTTTTTTGCGTAGAGATGCTTCAACCATTTTGAACAACTTGGAAGCTTTAGTTAAATTGTCAGTTACTTTTGTCAAGCTGAATTCAGCCTTTGACTGTTCGCCTTTGCCCGCTGGGTTTTGCTCTGGAGTAGGCGCGCCTTCGCCCTCTGGCCTACCAGCTTCTTTTGTCTCGCTCATTTCAGCCTGATTCTTTCCGCCAATCAAGGGTTCGTAGTAACCCTGCTTTCTGAGTTCTTTAAATTCTTTTTGAGACTTGAGAGACATTTCTTTATCTGGAAGTCTGCCTGTATCGATAGCCTCAAGACCTTCTTCGGCGGTTAGGATGCCAAGCTCGATAAGCCTGTTGTAAATACGAAGCATATTCGTATCGTCCTGAAGGGAGATCCTGTCGAAGTAGGGGGTTGGATAACTTTTGAAGCCCATCGTCTTCGAGATTCGTTTGATTTCAGGAATTAAAAATTCTTCCATGAAAGAACTTCTCGCCTGTTGAAGCCTCGCTATGAATAAATCAATCTTTGCATTCTGGTTTGCGAAAGTGCTTTCGCCAACTAAAATATTGTTCAACCCAAGTTGGATATCTCTGTCTACAACTTCGTACTTTTTAGAGTCTAATAGGGAGCCAATGTTGGGAATAACAAACTCGGCCTTGGTGGTATAATCAGCGATAAGAACCCTGCCTACAGACTGATTTTGAAAAAGAGTCTGCATCGCTTCTAGGTTCTTTTGGTTAACGCCGCCCTTTTCTGGCTCAGACCCCATAGTGACGAGCAGTATGGCTTGCTGCATTGTGCGAGCAATTGCCATGTCCATTTTTTTCAACTCAGCCTTGTAGTTGATATCCTCAAGAACAGGAAAGCCTAGTGGGACGGAAAATGGCTCGTAATCCTGCTTCTTGTAAAAGACGGGTTTAACTTTGTCTGGATCAAGCCTCATCAATATAATTTTTGACTTTTTGTTTTTGCTGATCAAGGCTCTGGATTCAGGATCGAGCGATCTTAAAATTTCCTTGTCTTCTTCGGTCTGTGGGTTTTGGAGTCTAGCCAGCTCGTAATCTGAAAAGATTTTATAATAGTTACCATTCCAAAAAGCTGCTGAACCAGTAAGCTGAACGTCGGCAGGGTTGAGGATCATGTATCTAGCGGGAAGAATCTTGTCGCTTAATTCCTTCGCGCCGTACATCTGGGTGATTTTCAAAGCGTCTTCGTTCTTGAGCTTTCCGTCGAACCTGTAAACAAATACATTTCCAGAGCGATAATACTCTCTAAAGAATCTATCCTGAAAACCAAGTACATTAAGCTTCTTAAATAAAGCACTGAAAAAATCTCTAGCCTTTTTGGTTCCCCCCTTGAAATAAAGATCGCTGATCGAAAACTCAGTCATCAAATCGATCACATTCCTAAACGCTGCGAAATTATAATAAGCTTTTTGACACAGGATAACAGCGTCTCTTACGTCAATGTTGGACTTGTTTCCTCCCACGCCTGGGGTGAACTTGTAAGGGATAAGCCCGTCGTTTATGTTTTTGTACCTGTCCGTTCTCGGGATGTTGCCAGACACATTTCTTCTGGTTGGCACTGTGGTGGTGCTTGTGGTGCTAGCGAAGGATTCAGAAGCTTCGGATACCATCAACGGTACAGCTTGTTCCTCTTCTTTTTTACTTTTCCTTTTGCCTGTCATTGCTGTTTTGAGTTACACAATTATTGTATCATCATGGGCGAGAAAGTCGAATTTGCTTTGATTTCGCCCAAATCCATCATATCATAATAACACTTAACCGCCCAGTTGCCAAGCATTAAGGTGGTATAATTATCTTTTCTGGCCCTATTTGCTGAGGTGTTCCTCTTTAAGTGTTGGGGCAGATCAAACGTTTGAGTTCCTCTAGCGGTAGAATTGACCTCTAATAAGGCGCACTGTTTTTTAGTCTGATAAACCAAGTCGTCCTGAGTCTCTATCAAGTCTAGGATAGATTCCCCGTTGGGGTACTTTATATTAAGCCTCTTGCTGGACTCCCTTTGGAAAGCCGTGGGGTTGGGCGATATCCTAGAGCCAAACCAAACCCTCTTGTGATCGATACAGGCTTGCAGATGCTCGTTTGCGTTTCTTATAAAATTAGTGGTAAATACCTGCTTAAAACAAATAAAGCCCATTTCTTTATTGTATTGCCTTTTGGCGGTTTGCAGCATCTTTATGTAATCGTTCCCTTCCGAGTCGCTGTTGAAGTCAATGAACTTCATCGGCTTCTTTTTGAACTTGTGGTTTTCATTACAGCTATCCAAAAACTGATAACCAGCATTATCGATAACTATCATTTCTGGGTCAAAGGACTCAGTTAGGTAATCCATATAAGCTATGTGATCCTTTAAGTCTCCACCAGCAACCGCGTAACTATGGACAAGGGTGGCGGTTTTGTTCTCTTCGTCTAATTCCATGACAGTCATGGCAAAGTAATCTGAACTAGGGCTGTTGGAGAAGGAGGGGTCAATTGCAATTATATACTTAGCCCCGCCTGAAGACAATCTCAGAGAGGGCTCGTCTCCATCTGGCACTGTACACAAATGCATTTTCTTGGCGCTAAAGTAGGAGTCGCTACCGTCCGTAAACTGAGCGCAATATTCCCTTTGGAAAGACGAATTCGATACTCCCCCGCTTTGAGCTTCCTCGATGATAGTTGGATCGATCATCTCTTCGGGCAAAGCCTCGTATCCCATCTGGGAGATGAAGTAAGAAGCGTCTAGTTTATCTTTGCTGTAGATTTTCTCCATCCACTCTTTGTAGGTTTTAAATAAATTCTCGAAAGTATAGCTAGCAGAAGATAAGGCTATCATTTTAGAGTTATTTTCGAATTTGATTCTATCCTCCTCCTTCATGTTGCCCTCGTCTATGAGCCTGTTCTCTATTTCTCTTATCTCCAATCTTTCTTTCATGTTTTGGGGGGCGACCAAGAAAGGCATGAGGACGGTTTTGATAATATCCTCTGGAAGCAGTAGATACTCATCGAGCACAAGAACGTTGGCGCGGAAGCCTCTAATTTTTTCACCATTAAGGGGGATTGCCGTAATGGTTCCTCCGTTTATGCTCCATTCAAATTGATCATTGCGTTTGGACTTTGCGTCGAAGCATTGCGATAGAAGCTCTGCGCCCTTAGAGTCTACTAGTTTCTCTAGGTTGTTGAAAATAAACCTCGCAGTACGAAACGTCGGGCCAGCAATGAGTATCTTAGTGCCAGGTTCGAATATACATTGGAGGAAGCAGAATACAGAAGCGATGAAAGTCTTACCGCAGCCGCGACCCCAAACGCACATCGAAAAATTACGATTCATCAACCCCTTCAGGGTGGCCTCCTGATAAGCTGCAAGCTTAATCCCAGAAATGAGTTCAGTAGTAAACCCCAAGTTGGCTCTGAGAAATTTAGCCAAAGAAACCCTAGCTTCTTTATCTCCAAGCTCACCCTTTAACGCTAGAAAGTCTTCATTGAGATTCTTGAACTCTTTATCGTATTTTTTTGGGCTATACCACATTATAGTTTTTTCGTGTCATACGCTAACTGCAAATCAATCTCCTTAAACAAGCAGCCAGAAGTGAAAATTTTCTCGACAGTCTCTGCGGCCTTTACTCTGCCCTTAACAAATAAGAATTGTATAAAGGGGTAAGTCTGCCCTAGTTTTCTTACGTTGTGGAATAGATATTCTGGTGTTACCCTAGTGCCTTTTTTGTAAATGTGAGGTAAGTAATTAAATGACAAGCAGTTGGTGAGGGTTTCTTCCACGAGGACTACAAAACCAGCATTCGCTTGCTCCGCACGCTCGATCTCCCTACAGAATCTGTCGTATCCACCGCTGAGAGTTCCGATGAAATCGCTCGCAGACTTTCTCTCTATGTAACACTTGCAAGACATGTCTTCGTCGCTAAAAGCGTAGTCGCCAAACTTTAAAGTCCTGACTTCGGTTTCTATGCCTTTGAAGTTTAATGGCTTTTTCTCTCTTGTGTCTATGTATATTTTACAATTGGGCTTGCTGGGTTCTGAGCCGTGGATAACCTTATCTGAGTTAGCGTGTTTATTTTTAAAGCCAAGCTCTTCGCACAACTCGTAGTAATCACCAAATAAATCATTGTAACATTGAATTGGGGGGATAATCAATGTTCTTAGTTCGACCTGGGCGGGGGTATATTCCAGCTGCTTCTTCTCTTTGCGCTTTAGGAGCAAATCTTTACAGTAAGCCTTAGCCTCTTCCTTCGGAGCTTCGGACATCCATTTCTTTAGGTTCGTTCTTGTGTTAAAGTCGCTAGAGAAATATTGCTCTTTGGATTTAAATTTAATTATTTTTTTGTCCTGCTTGTCGTGCCTTGGGTACTGAGACTGATAGTACTCCACGACGCGCATATCGTGAGCCTTGATGTGTGCGTGCAGTTTTCTGTCCGATTCAAATTCTTTTTCGCAAACTTTACAATTAACCATTTAATACCTCGTCTTCACTTATTCCCATTATCCTAGCCTTAACTTCTTCCATAGATGATAGCTTTTCAATCTCCTTCTTAACAGACTTTTTTCTTAATTCTGCTAGTTCTATTAATTTTTTCCGAGACTCTTCCTCTTTCCACATCTGGACTAGGTGAACGAGACTCGCGTTTTCCTTTATTTGGCTTTTCAGCTTGTCGCTTCTCTTTTCCTTTAGGTCTCCAAGTAGTTTTTGCTGACGGCCTACGCATTGATTATATTCGGTTTGAGCTGAGCTAATTGCCTGAACTAGCCCCATAGCCAAACGTCTTCCTTCCGAGTCTTCAGCGGCGTTGTCGAGCAATTGCTGTAGTCTCTCTGAGCGCGCCTGAATGCTAGAGCCGATAACAACTTCAGTTGCCAGCACGATGTACTGATCGACCTCTTCTTGAGACAAATCTGGCTTGTCATATGTATATCTTACAAAGCTTGATTCGAATAGGCCTCGGTCACTGTTGCTTTCGTATGTATTGATTTGGTGAATGAACCTGTAAGTATTCACATACCCCATAAGGGTAGAGATTTCTTTCTTCTGTCTCCCTGTTATTTTTTTCTTCTCAATCTTTTCGTGGATATATTTGTTGGCCAGCAATAGGGTCTTATCAAATGTCTTGGGGGGAGTATGGCTCTGCTCTGGGATATCTTCAATATCTTGGTGAACTATTTCTTGAGGCAAGGTCTTTAAGTACTCGTTGACCACCCTGACTTCAGCGTGCAAGGGTGTTAGCGTGTGATCATCGAATACGATTCTGCCCAAATGGGTTGCGTTCATGGTAGAGGCATTGTTGCTTATGAACTCTTTGTGCTCTTCTGTTAGCTCGGGAGCTTCCTTGGGATGGTAAACATGAGCCCCGTCCGCCTTGACCCCGAACTTGGCAAGATACGCTTTAAGCTCTCGCGCCTCTTTGCTTCTGCCGTCTAGTGAAGAATTACCTGGGTAAGCTGCGCTGATTAATTCAGCTAGCGATGGGGGGTCCTGATCGTTTGCTTCTCTTTCCTGCCATAATTGCAACGCTACCAGATGTCTTTGCTCTATAGTTAACTCTGACATATTAAAAAATATCTATACCATTCTTATCCAGCTCTTTCTTGACTTTGACCAATATAGACTTTTTGATGTTCTTGATTTGCTTATAACCAGGCTGTCTATTTTTTTCTGTGGTTTTATATCCCATCCTCTTGGCCACCTCTTCTTCCTCTAGGTTCTCTACGTAAAGCAGTTCGTAAACTTGAAGCTCGTTAGCTTTCAGGACCACTTTCATCTTCTCGTGCAATTTAACAGCCGCTCTCTCTACGTCAAAAAAGTCTGAGGACATAGACGAAACCTCTTTAGTGTGATTCTCTAGGGCCAACGGCAACTTAGCGTCGTGGGCTCGTTTTTTTGTTTTTTCCCATTTTGCGTATAGGGGGCATTTGGAGTCTTGATCAACATATATAGAACAATGGTTAGAGCCTTCTGCGGCAGCGCATTTTAGGCAGGGTCTAGTAAAATTGCCGTAGTTGTTTCTTATTAGGTTTTTGATTTGATTGGATATGATCCTGTTTATCCAGGGGCTAAGGGGCTGAGATGGGTCATACATCTCCCATTTTTTAAATATGTGAATCCTTAGTATTTGAGATACATCATCGAAATCCATCCAAGCTAAAGCCGTAAGATTCCACTTGTTCCTACGTTTTCTAATTTCTTGGTTAATTGTGTCAATGCTATCTTCAAACTTGGGCCGTTTTTTTTCTTCGGGCATTAACTGCTTCCCTTCGGCCTGATAGAGCCGCCCTCTTTTGTCAGGTCGCCTAAAGCGTCCTTTGACGGTGGTGGGGCAGGAATTTGGTCTTCTTCTGGAGACGTTAGGGTCCCAGCGATTTCTCCCAATTTAACCCCCCTCACTCTATCGGTTTGTATATCCGCTTCGATTCGGGTGATATTTGGAATAGACTGGGAATCTTCAGAATCTCCATAATCTAGCTCTAAGGCTGAAATTTTTGGCTTTACCTCTGCTTTTGGCTTTTTTTGAGGCTTGACGCTGGCTTTTGAGCCGTCTAGTGAAATTCCACAACTATTGCAGAATTTAGGTTTTTTGGAGCCGTAATTATTGGGCTGACCGCATGATTGGCAATAAATGTTCATAGTAAATTATATTTTTTTGGAGCAAAAAGTCCATTTTTAATGTAATTAGGTATACACATGAAAAAGCCTTTCGTATTTAGAACCTATGACGGAAAAGTGAGATACGAGGTGATATTGAAAAAGCCACCCAAGTGCTACAACGCTGTCGGCTTATGCCTCGATCCCACTGAAAGTGACCCCAAGATTTTGGTGAACCCCAATCAGACCGAGCGCCAATTAATGAATACTATAATTCATGAGTTTGCCCACGCCTTTTTTTGGGATTCTTCCGAGCAGAACGTTTCTAAGTTTGGCAACATTGTCACTAGATATCTCTACTCCCAAGGATGGCGTAAGCAAAAACCCAAAAAGAAGAAATAGATATAACTCAAACATACCCACGAACTACTGTTCGTGTTCCTTGTTCGTAATTATAAATAATTATAAACAATTGATTTAAAATTGGGGCTACGTTATGCGGTGTGGCTAATTACCCTTCTTAGCTTCGTTAAGCTTCTTGATCAGGAACTTGACCAGCTCAGAGCGCATGATGTCTTCCTCACTGAAAGTAAAGTGGTAAATACCATGCTGTAAAGAGTCTTCGTCAGAAAATATATCAGCAAGATTTTCATATCCACCAGTTTTTTCATGACCCTTGAGGTCTGTCTGCATTGGGTCAGCAAGAATGAAAGCGCGACTACCTTCACCCAAGCGAGTGAGAACAGTCATGATCTCTTTCTCTGTCGAATTTTGAGCTTCGTCCAGTATAACGCATTTAGCCTTCCAGTTCATACCTCGTGCAAAATTAACTGGGAACATGGAAACTCTGTGTTCCTGCTCTAGTCTTTCGGCACAGCCTGGTGTCAAAAGCTCAAGTAATTTATCCAAAAAGGGAAGATTAAAGAATTTTAACTTTTCATCTGCGTTACCCGGCAGATAACCAAGACTCTTATCTGAGGACTCTACCGCAGAGCGCAAATACATAATCTCTTCAATTGATTTAAGATTAAGTAGTTGAAGGGCACAGTAAGTCGCCAGTAAGGTTTTCGAAGTGCCCGCAGGGCCACTTACGAATATTACCTTGGTGAGCGGATGTAAAGCTATCCTAAAAAAATCTTTTTGTTTCTCAGTCCAAGGAAATTGATTTATTCTGATTTGTCTTTTGATTGGGTTTTCGGCAATGAACTTATTTTCGTTATAGTTGTCTTTGCTGACTTCTTCAGCTAGTTCCTTGCCGCCTCGGATTTTGATAGGCTTCGAGCTGTTATGTTTCATAACTTAACTACGATTACACCCTTTCTCAAGATTTAGTGTAAAATTATACATGAGAGTAAAACCTATACTCAAGATGTGTGCTTACGTAATTTCTTTTTGCACTTTGTTCCTTTACTCTGGATGTGGAGCTTTGAACCAAGGGACATTTGCCAAAGACGAAACGGGCGCTTATACTAGACATTTTTGGAGTTGTGGTCCCAAAGCTATTTCTGACGTAATGCATCAATTAAAAAAATCTTATCATTCTGATGTAGAGATAAGTAGAGAAATTCAAAAAAATGGAAACATCCGCCGATTCACCCTATCGGTGTTCAATCAAAGGGCTATGGCTATCACTTGGCCATCAGAGATTAAAAAATATTTTCATAAAAGAGACCTTTTTTTAGTTAAAGCAAATTTTAATTCATTAACAGAAAAAGACTCTGCAATAATTCTTATCAAAAATGGTTTAACTTATCATTGGATTACTTTTCCAACATATACGAAAGAACATATACAAAACTTCTTCGGAACTTCAACAAAGATCGTAGAAACCTATTTAATAAAAAAGAGAGCCGCGAAGTAATTACTCAACACGACTCTCTTCAAAACACGCCGTTGCGGCGCGTTTTGTTACTCAGTTGATGCGGACTGAGCAGTTACCTCCGTAAGAGGAACGTCTTCTGGAGGAGACATTACCTCAGACTGAATCTGCGTAAGTGAATACACAGTGTATCCAGTGAAGGCAAAGTTAAGGGTGATCAAGAGCAAAACTGCTCTAGCGTAAATCGTCTTAACAGTTGTGAACTTTTCGCCGAGGGAAACCTTGGTCTTAGCGCTACGTTTAGTAGCTTTTTTCTTGGTAGTACTTTTACTCATAGGCCAATATCTTAATCATATACTGTAGTTTGTCCAATCATTTTTTACTTTTTCTCCATCTAGCTCTTTCAGCCACTTAAAAACACTTCCTTCTTCATAATTATCGATATTTATAAAGGGTACGTCTGCTCCAAGGGCTCTTGAGGGCATATAGGTGGTCAGGGCCATAACTTTTTCTCTTGGTAGGCATGATAACGCAGCGTGAATGTTGCCAGAGATGACCCCTATGAAGGCATGGGAGGCTTGAAGTAAGGAAAGTAAATTATCAGCGTTGCATTGTACCCCCCTTACGTGGGCATTCATCCATTCAAAATTTTGGTTTTCTGGATTTGAGTACTTGTGTTCAAAATGTGTTTCCATTGGAATCAGCCCCGCTTTAATAATCTCGCTCCAGATTTTATGCGCCGTTTCCTCTCTTCCTACCATACCGAAGGCCGATGGCCCCCAAGTGCTAAAGAAATGCACTGTAACTAAACGTGGGCGCATTACGGGTATCTCCTGATGAGGCTTGGTAAGTGGATCAAAGCTCCCAACCTCTTCTAACATGCAGTTTTCAGCTTTGCACATTTCGCCCTCTCGATTCTGCGTATATTGAATACCAAAAACAAAATCATAATCACCAATAATCTCCTCGGCTCTATCTATCAAATCATATTTCTCATAATCTAACAAAAATTTTTCATATCCCATCGCTCTGTCTAATCCATAAACAAATTCTATATCAGGATATTCCTCCACCAGATACTTGTATACCCCTCTGAATCCCAAAAAGTCTCCTAATCCATGCAAAAATAATAAAAGCACCCTTTTAGGGTCGTGTTCTTCTATATAGGAAATGATATTCTGCTGCGTTTCTAAACAATTGATGATTTTCATTATGCCCGTCCTGGTTTTTTCCTAATTACTTTAATTGATAGTTGTTGATTTGTCTAAATGGTTTGAAATAGGGGGGGCTTTTCCTCGGGGAGATTGATGCTGAACACCGCCCCCCAAAATCTTTTTGCCCCAATCGAATCGGGTTTTGAATTGGGGGTGGCACATAGGGGTGGTATTACGCCGCGCTCACCCTAGGGTTTGGAAAAAGGTGGAGCGCGAGAAGGGAAAACGACTAAAACCTTCCCGCGCCCCGTGTTTGTTAATCGCGCCTCAAATAACTATTAAATTCGTCACTTTCTGCAACGCGCAACTTTTTTGCTTGCGGGTAACTAAAGTCCTTCTTGTGAACGTAAGTAACCACCCGCTGGTCGCTGATGGTTCCAACGACACGCTCAACCCTGTTGCTTTCCTCATTGAAATACAATGAGCCATTTCTAATCTCTTTCATCTTCATAGTTTTGTTTCCTTTACTTTCTTTAGTTTACTTCAACCTTGATTGTGATACAAGGTTAAACTTTGCGAGTGGGAGGAAATTCATCCTCGAAGAATGTCAGCGCATCATCATTGCTATGAATCACGCGCACGTTAGCCATCACATCCATAACCTTGAAGCTTTCAAGAGTTACGCCGAAGTCGTCGAAGGTACGGTGACCGATGACCGAGTGCAGTACGCCCTCGATGGTCATATACTTTTCGTCTGTGTCTAGTGTTGCGTTGATGTTTCTCATTTACTTTACCTCCTCGAATACTGGGTTGCTGCGATGCCCTTCAGAGTAAGAGGGACACATCGCTGTGACTTCTTCCGTGCCTGTCTGTTCGTAGGTCTTGCCAACGGTATAGTCAAGCCAACCGTGTGACACTTGCTGGTCACCGATGTACTTGACAGCATCCATCTTGGCTTGCTGAAAGGTCATCGTGCCAACTCTGGCCCGTGTGCTAAAGTGAGCGCAAGCAGAATCAAATCCGCTGAACTTGTTTGTGTGACGAAATCCCTTTGCGTGGATCTCGGTATAATAATGTTGTACGTCTCTCATAATCGTTTTAGTCTCTGTCGCTGATGGTTAAGGTATCGCCTTCGCGGGTCATCCACGAGGGAAGCACTTCAGGGATTGAGATAGCAGGGTCGTTGACCTTGTACTCGTGTCCTTTGTCGCTCCATACGAAGCGCACGATGATGCTTTCCTGCTCACCTGTGCGAGCGTCTGCTGTGATTGCTGTGATGGTTCCCAGCACACCGTAGCGGCTTACTGTCTGTCCTATGTTGTAGTTGTTTTTCATATTCTTAATTTGTTATGCGTATAGTATAGCACACTAGGTAAGACATCCGCTGTCCCACCTAGTAACCTTTCTCAATAAATCTTTATGCATCCGAGCCACTCGCCCGTTGTGGTTTAACAGTACAACGCCATTGACTGGCTTGCGTGGGTCGAGGTCGCGCACGATAACGCCGCGCCATTGTGGGTTGTCTCTGTGGTGAACTAATGTTCCTGCTGTCATTGTCGCTTTCATTGTTAGTATTAAACCATAAATAGCCGCAAAAGTAAAGATAAATCCTGGGTAAATGTTCACAAAAAAACTTACGATTGTTGGTAAATAAAGCTTGACATTTGGCCGGGCAGCCCGGCAGGAAGTCAAGCATAAAATGTCCACAATGCGCAAATAAATGTTGATAACTTGGTGCGATTTTTCTTGTAATTCAGTCGCTGCTATGCTATACTTTCCCTATTGAAAGTGAGAGACGAATGAGAACTGAACAAGAAGTACAAGAAGAGCAACGCAGGGCCGAGGCCCGTGTGCAACGCTGGAACGAATCCGTGCAACAAGTGCGGGAACTCGCCCGACAATGGCAACGGGATAACGCCCACCTCGGCCCTTTCCTCCACCCTGTAGAGGATGAAGAAAGTTAGAGGGTAGGACGGCAGATGTCCCACCTCTTACGCTATAATAGACTTATGATAATTGAAACAGATATGAAAACAGAAACACTATTTGAAGTCCTCACGTTTGATGGGGATGCAACCCTTGGCTTTATCAAGGCATACGATGTCCCACACGCTAGGCGTATTGCTGAAAGGCTTTACTGCAAAGGCGTAAAGATCAAGCTCATTGGAGAAGGTAGCAAGGGCACAAGAGTGCTAACCTACGAAGAAAGTATGGAACGATAAAAATTCAACAGAGAAGGATTAAAAGATTATGAAAGGACTCAAATACACAATCAACTTGCGCAACGGACTCACGTTCAACACTTGCGGATTCGACAAGGCAGGTGCGCTTAAAAACTTTAAGATGCACCACCCCGTATACGCTAACGAAAAGGTTTACCCTATCTGGTACATCCACAGCACAGGAGAATGGGCCTAAGACTATGAAAACAATCAACCTAATAATCGCATCGCTACTGCTCACCACCCTCGCCTCTGCTGAGCTTACGCCGAAGGATCGCAGGGCTTTACTGCGCCAGCCTTATACTGGCATTGACCCCTGCTCAGTAGTGCGCACCTATGACGGGTGGAAGATACGGGGCGATATCTTTTTCCATAACAGAATCGTTAAGCATTTAAAGATCATTGAAAAAGGATCTCCCTATATGTACGCAGTTGGCCAGCGGGGCGTTAAGTCAATCATCCATAACTGTGATCCAAAAGTTAATAACGCAGGATCAGTTGCTTGGCCTTCTGCTGCTAGTATAGCCATTGGAGATAGGAATTTAAGCCACGGGCTAACCTCAACGGTGACCGTTTCACTATTGCACGAGTTTAAACATTGCGACACTCGCCACACAGGTGAAGGCGCGGCCCAATGGACGGCAGTAGTCTACGGCAGAAAGTGCGGGATTCACCCCACGCTTATACGCTATCGCAGAGGGATGGGGTTAAATCTTGGATACTCTCAAGCAAAATGGGATTCACAATTTAAATAAGTAAATTAATATGAAATCACTGCAAAACATTACCAAAGAAATTGCTTACTATAGAGGTAAGGAAATCACTCACGGCATTGGCTATTCCAGTTTTATGATTGAACACAATAAGCTTTTAAAAAAATATAAACGGAGCCACAGCGGCAATTCAAGTACTGGTTTCGAGGTTGAGGCAGATTTTCAAACGTATATCGGACTCGCCGCCGAATGCTCGCACGCAGCTTGGGACGCTGTTGCGGGCAATGGTGAAAAGTGGGAAATCCGTACTCGCGATTTTACTCTGCCCTCCTCGACGGTATGTTTTGTGAATTCGAGTGACGCAATTCGGAGGCTGGACGGCCCCGAAGTAAACAAGGCGATTGAATTTAAATGCTCTAAAGTGGATATGTTTCTTATATGCGACACCTCGCTAGTGCGTGAAAAGGGACTGCTTGAATGGTGGGAGATTCCTAGTAAAGTAATCCTTGAATTGTATAGACGGGACGAATGGAAGCAGACGGTCACCAAAAACGGCTCCTTGCGGAAGGCACATCCGCGCGTCGGTAAGGACTGTTGGATTAAATTGCTTATCTCCTCGCGGTTTCACAGCACTATGAGTTATCTTTTCAACAAGTAAAAACCCCGAAGACTGTTAATAACTTTTCCTTGACAGGCCGCCGGGCTGCCCGGCCAAATGTCAAGAACTAAATACTCACAATAGCAAAATAAATGTTAATAACTTACCTGGTTTGTGCTCGACTTTTCTGTTTTTCTGTGATACAATCTTTATATTGAGAGTGAGAGAAACAAGATTATGAACGAAGAAAACAACAGAGAAGAGACATTCACATTCGGGCCTTTCGAGGTTACCGTTCACCCCGCAACCAACGAAGAAGATGAGTGGGTTGAGGTTTGCGAAAGTTAAAGGGTAGGACGGCAGATGTCCCACCCTCTATGCTATAATAGACTTATGATAATTGAAACAGATATGAAAAACAAAATAAAAACCTTCAACGTAGAAACCGAAGGCCGTTATGGCCAGCTCGGAAATTACATCATCGAAGCCCCAACCTTGGAGATTGCCACCGCAAGAGCCAAGTCGGCAAACCATTACATTTTTGACATATCCGAAGTGCAGGAGAGCACTCAAAAAATCGAGGATAACTTTTCAGATATGATGCCCACCTCCGAAGAGTTTTGGTATGACGCGCAGCCAGAGGCTTATGAGCCAAGCTGCTACGATGGCACTTATTCGGAAATGTAAGAGATTTAAAATTATGAGTATGACATATAACAAAAAGATGGAGCTACTGGCTCAAGAGATTTACGCCAAAGGTGTGAACAAACAAACACACTACGACACGCCGCAAGGCAAAGTCGCATATCCAAAGGTTGACTATGATAAACTTTGGAACGTGGAAGGTTATTATAATGATGATGAAGGCAACGACATCAGAGACAGAGACTAGATTATGAAACAGTACGAAGCAACCTACGAAGACACCGATGCCAACAACTTGAGCCAAGGCAAGGTGACGTTACACAGACGCAGCACTGACAAGCGGGTGAAGCACCCTATCGCAATGGGAACGTATCACATTATGAATTGGCATTCATTTGATGACGAAGGCGCGAGCCTTGAAACAGTGCAAGTGTGGAACCCTATCACCAAGAATCTGTTTGAGATTTACTCAAGCGACGAAGGTGAGACATTCGCATTTGATATGGTGGAGGCATAATGATTATCTTAATACTTATTGCCGCCATTATAATACTAGGCTGGAACGTTGACGACTACATCTGGCGCGATTAAATGCAAAAATAAAGCTTGACAACAGGCTGCCGGGCTGCCCGGCCAAATGTCAAGGCTAAAGTGAAAAAACTTTCTTTTTTATGACACAATTGGTGATCGACTTTTACGATTTTTTCAGGTATACTATTCGTAATGAAAATGAAAGACGAAATGAAAGACGAACTTTTTGAAGTAAGAATTGCCACGTGGAGCGATGGCACTACCACCACCACCCACATCAAGGCATTTGACTTGGCACACGCCAAGCGGATTGCCAAAAAGAAATGGGGAACCACAAGGGTTCAGCCGATGGAAGGACGATTTGAAAGATTCAAAGAATTTAACAGGTAGGACGGCAGATGTCCCACCTCGTATGCTATACTAGACGCAGTTAGAAGATAAAGATTATGAAAAACAAAAATGAAAACACAAACGAGCTAACCTTCAGAGGTTGGCACAGCGACGAAGACGAAACTTTTACAGGTGTCCGAAACGATAGCTTCGGCAATGACTGCCGAGACCACGACCAAGACGCTTGGAATTTTGAAATTGACGAAAGTGATTGCTGGAAGTAAAGAATATGAAAACGAAAACGATAATGATAAGCCCGACGAGCAAAGCAAGCCGACCACAACCACGCAGACGATAAGAAAAAGAAAGTCACAAGGTAGGACGGCAGATGTGAATAACTTTTCCTTGACAAGTAGCCGGGCTGCCCGGCCAAATGTCAAGGCTAAAGTGAAAAAACTTTCTTTTTTATGACACAATTGGTTCTCGACTTTTTCGTTTTTTTCAGTTATACTATTCGTAATGAAAGTTAAGAACGACATTTTAAAACCCTTATTCGACTTAGACGGAACCCTCATCAAAGAGGTGCGCGGCTCCAAGCGTTTGTTTGATTTCACCAACCCTAGCGCGATCCTTAACCTAGAGGAAGAGGATCTCACCCCATTGGGCGTGCTGGTTCGCGATAGCGGCAAAGCGTTTGACATCTTAACCGCTCGCGGAGACTTAAGCGCGCCGTTCATTCGCCTCGCCCTGTCGATGCTCGGTTTCAATGTCCGCAACGTGTTCACCGTAGGCGTAGACATCAACCAACCCGCCGATTGGGCTAAGGTCAGCAGCAAGAGCGTAGTGGCAAAGAAGCAAGCCCTCGTGCGCGAGTTGACTCGCAAGCTGGTAGACAATGACCCACGCAACCTCGAAGGGCTTGGCGAACTGGGTGAGCTAGTGAGTGAAGACCAAAAAGAATTTGATAGGTAGGACGGCAAATGTCCCACCCAGTGTGCTATACTATACACAGTAAACGATTAAAGATTATGACAATAGAAAACCAACAAGTAAAAGTAGGCGACGAAGTTCGCGTAGGAATGCAACTAATGATAGTTGATGAAATCACAGAATTTGACACCGTGGTTGTGATTGACCAAGACGGTGAAGAGTTAGAACTAACAGAAAACGAAATCGACGTTTACGTTGACCGTTCGAAAGTGAGTTAAAACATTATGCCTTTCACATTAAAAGACGCAATCAAAACGTTCGGGCGCGAAGTTTATCGAAATCTGCGCTATCGCGACGAAGTGGTTTACTCCGTGCGTAAGAATGGCCTTGTCGAAGGTACTGCCCTATGCGTTGTTATGGATGGCAATACCAAGTACCCCGTGAAGTTTGCTGTCGGGCCAAAGGGCAACCAGCGTGTGCGGGATGAAGGCCGCAAGAATGTTCACGCGGTCATTCGTGGGTGCATCATCAATGCTGTGTGGCGTCACGACGATATGGACGAAGAGGAATTGGATCACGCTACCGCCGCCGCTCAATCCTTGAAGCATCGGGAAATGGATGTCAGGGAAGGCTATGAGTGGAAACAGATCACTTATGATCCCAAGGTCTATCGTAACTTCGTGAGCTTCACCCACTATAAGGGTGACAAAATAAACCCCGCGCGTTTAAGCACGCGCATTGATCCTATTTATATCGCTCGCAAAGTTATTATCGCAAGAGAATGCTGGGCGCAAGTGCCAAAAGAATATTGTAAAAACTAAACTTTGTTCTTGACAAACCGCCGGGCTGCCCGGCCAAATGTCAACCCTTAAATCAAAGAAGTTATTCACACCCCTACCATTCGGGGTACTCGTTGGCGTCGTGCCAAGCGTCATCGGCGGGGGAGCCATAGCCGTCCTCCTCGTAGTTGCCGCAGCAACCGCAGCAAGGCGCGTCCTCGCAGCGTCCATAGGCCTCCTTGTGCGTGGTAGGCTCAGGCTCGTTGGCCCAAGTCGCTGGCCCCATATCCTCGGTGTAGATTTCCTCGCAAGAGATGCGAGCGTCGTGGTTGTTGTTGTCGTTCATAATTTAAAATTGTGTCGTGGTACTCAGCCCCACAACTGGCCTTGTCCTGCGCTTCAGATCCTGTCAGTCCACGCTGGGCGGTAAAAATTGTGGTCACCTCGCTGGATGACTGAGTCTTTTGGTTAATTTTACATCGTTTGGTCTCTCACTTTCTATGCTTATAGTATAACAGAAAAAACTAGGAAAGTAAAGCACTAATTTAAAAAGTTATTCACACCCTAATACCAGCGCGAAATCCTTACCCTGTACGTGCTGCCAGTTGACTTCATTCCAAGGCAACCAACCAAGCCAGCCATCCTGCGAGCGAACAAGCAAATGCAAATCGCTGCCCAAGTCAGGACAATTGCCCGACTTCACCGCCCGAAAGTCTGGGCCGTGTTCCGCGATGCGGTTACGGGTGCGGCGGGTGGCTTGGTCGTTGGCTTTAAGGGTCACGTTCATTTTCAACATACGTATATTAAACCATAAATCCCGCGAGATTGCAAGAATTAAATTCACGAAGTTATTAACACGTTGGGCATAACTTTGTCTTGACTTTTTGGCCGGGCAGCCCGGCAGGATGTCAAGCTTTTTCTTTCCCCTCTCCTTATTAGCGAGGTTTCGCTTTAGCCTTCAGTTTTCCCTTATTAGTTGAGTTTCGCTTTAGCCTTCAGTTTTCTAGAGTTTGTAAAATGCGTGGTTTCCAATGATTCGGCTTGGGGTGATGCGTACTTTGATGGGTACTTGGTTTTTTCTTTTAATAGTCTTATAAGCCCAGTAAGGCGGTTCCGACATTGCTTTCGTGCTATAATAATGATTAGCGTCGCCAGTGAAGCTGTGAATCAATCGACCACCCGCACAAATGGCTCGCGCCAACTGCTTTGCATATCGCGCTTCTACCGTGTTCGCCTTGAGTAGCCGCTTCATTAGGTTGAGATACTTTTCCTGCCCTTTGTTCCAGCAAGAGAATTGCCATTTTTCCCTGCACACTTGGGCGGGAGTCAACTCACGCTCGTCTGCTCGTTTTTGAATCACACAAGCAACGGCATACATACCGAAACTCTTTTCTCCACGCGCTTCACCCATTAGAGTGACAGAAATGGTTTGCTCATCTTTGGTTAGTGGTTGCTCTGCTGCCGTTAGGCTATAAGCCCCAGCGCATAGAAGCGCGTAAGCAATAGCGGCGGCAATCATCACAGTCGATGCTGTGCCCAATACGGTATCTAGTAGGTTTTTCATATTATTCAATCTCCGTTACTGTCCAAGAGTCAAATGCTCGTTCACGCATATCGTCAGTGATTTCTTTTTCCCCTGCCATAAACTTGGCCATAAGCTGACCAGCCATAACATTGCAAAGACAATCCTTCCCCCCACCATCCCCATCGCTGCCAGTGATAAGCCCGTTGCCAGCGAACACGTTGCCCATAAAGGTGAATGCCTTTTTGGCGGTCATCCAACCGCAATCGTCTACCCAAAGCACATCACCCTCTGGCAAGGGCATACCTTGGCTGAAGGTATCACAGCCGATGTGGCGTTGAATGTCTCTGAAGTCATCGTATTGGACTTCGGTGATGGTTCTGTTGGTCGCGTCGATTTTTATTGCTTTCATTGTTCTAATCCTATCATACCCTTGCCCCTGTGGCAAGCTTTTTTTGTTACTAAATTAATGGAACGACAGGATTTCTTTATTACCTGCAACTACTTTCGGGGCCTGATAAAGTTCAGTTTCCCTACGTACTTCGTACCCTACTTACTTCATAGCTGCGTCCTCGCGAACTGTGCTACTAGGCTCCCAGAGATTGATAATCTCCTGCTTTTTGTTTCGGTGTCCTATGGCTCTTGCAAACCATTATTAGACTACGCTCCGATGGAACATCCGTCGATGCTCCAAATTGTTATACTGGTGCTTCCTCGCCCCTAACAGGACGCGTATCCCGTTTGCTGCGTTAGGCTTGCCAAGGCTGTGTTTCGCCTCCCAGTAAATTGTTGCCACGTTGAGGATTCGAACCCCGCCCCCAAGACTTACGACTCCCAGCTAGTCTCCTTGTTTGGGATATCTCCCCAGAGGTAACTGCTTTCGGCTTTAAGACTGCTGCGTTTCATTTAACAGCACCAACTTCCGTGGCTTAAATTGTTTCAAAGATCGTTGGAGGTGTTACCCTCACTGGTCTTTAATTATGCCATACCCTTGCTCTAGGTACAAGCTTTTTTTTAGTTAAATTGAAGAAAGTTTTTTTCATTTTGTTCTTGACTTTTGGCCGGGCAGCCCGGCGGGATGTCAAGCTTTAATTTGCTATTTCTATCACTTGAACCAAGCTTTGACCTCGCTATTTCCCTCACACGAACAGAACCTTGGACAGTCATATTTCTTGCTGCCCTCTTTGCTCACCGTCTCATCACAGGTAGAACACAAACGCAACAGTCTGAACCGTGGTCGCTTTAAGCAAAACGCTTTTGTTAATGGGCCGAATTTAGTTGTCATTTAATTAGTTCTCCGTTTTTATCAAAGCCTCACCGCAACCGTCTTGCCCGATTTCGTCTTTCCGCTCTCCTCCTAACCGCTCTCGGCGAGTTCCTTTCCTTCTCCGAGGTGGCTCCCTTGACGCGGTGCAGACCGAGGTGTGCGCTCATTGCTCTAGTCATTTTGTTTTTAGTTTTGTTCATAATCAAAGTCCTCTAATTTTATAATCTTTTTTGCTTTCTTTGTGCCAATCTTTTTGCCCTCTAGATTAAAGATTCCATTACTATTGAAATAAATATCTCCAATTCTAATTAAACCATATGGGCCGTTTGTTACTGTGTGTTTCATAGTTATCTAAATAAGATTGTTACAATCACACCCACCAAGATACCGATAGCGAAAACCACCCCGCCAGTTACCGCTGGGGAGGGAACCTCTATGATGGTTCTTTCATCTGGTTCTGTGCCATCTTCGTTACAGGTTGCTCTAAAGTATCTGTACATTATACCAACTCCTTCGTAGCTGTCGGCTCTTTGCCTGAGCGGATTCGGTTGATGTCAAAGGCAAACGCGCTTAATAGTTTGCCCTTGTCGGCATTTCTGTTACTGGCAACGATTGCCCACATTAAAGTGGCGTCGATTTGTTTTGTTTCTTTTTTTGTCATTTAATCCTCCAATTCCGTTACTTCCCAATCTACGCACTCCACATTACGATATTCTTCTTCAAGTTCCTTGCGATGTTCATCCTCAAACTTCCACTTATCATCACCTTGTAAGGGTTCAGTTTCCGATTCAACTTCAATCGTTGTATGAGTTATTCTCGTTACTAACCATTTTTTCATAATTTAATCCTCCAATTTCTTAAAGTTGTCTACTACGATTTGGCAAAGTGCGTTTTTCCTATACTCATCACTTGACGTAGGGACAACCGAATCAATAAAGGCAATGATGTCCTCTTGGATTTGTTCTCTTACTTCTGCAATCACAAGTGTTTGTGTGTGTTGAAATGGTTTTCTTAATTGTCTCATAATTTAATCCTCTACGATGTCCATTCTCGCAACTGTGTTGCCGTTGTGGTCTTGCGCGGTTGTGAAGTCGCCAACGTCTGCCGCCATAATGCGGTCAGCGTTATCTATTAGCCTTTCAAGCACGTTCCGCATCTCAAATAATCTTTCGGCATCATTGCTGCCAAATGCTGAGTTGCCCAATTCAATTTCAATAACGGCCTTCAACTTGCCACCCCCTCTCGGACTTGAAGCCCTCGCTTAATCAAAGGGATGCCCGCCTTGATATTGTAAACGCGATAAGCCTCTGCCTTCGCGGTGATGTGGCCGACACCATTCTTTTTTGCGGCCTTGATGTGGTTGGTGACTTGCGCGGCCTTGACGGCGTTACGCGCTTGGTAGGTTTTGTAGGTTTTCATAATGTTCTCTTAACTGTTCTAATTCTATCATAGGCTTGAAGCTAACGCAAGCATTAAAAAACTTTCTGATGCTTTTTTCTGCGACGGAAAGACCCTTTGCCCTTCTTTACTTTATGCTCACGGGACGCGCTGCCCATAAGCCCCTTCTTGTTCACTCTTGCTTTAACTTTCATAAGAGTATTCTCTCATATAATCCCACAAAAGTCGAGAGCTAATTGTGTCATAAAGAAAAAAATAGTTGAAGAAAAGTCTTGACTTTCGGCCGGGCTGCCCGGCAGCCTATGTCAAGCATTAAAATATTATTCTTCTGGCCCTGTCAGGTGAGGGTTCTCTTTTACAATGGCAAGCAAAACATCGTTGGGATTTTTAGCGGTGCGAATTAGCTTGGCGACCAAGGCCAAAACTTCGTACTCGCTCCGCTCTGCCTTTATCCATTCGCCGCGATCCTTAGTCCAAAGACCTGTTACTTTAGTACGCGAATTTTGTAGTATTGCAAAGTCTGCTATTTTATTGTTTGGTATATCCACAGATAATTCCTCCGATTGCTGATAAAAAAACGAATGCGATTAGTATATCCATCTTTTTAAAGGTTAAGCGATACTTGCAGCTTTTGCAAGTTTTTTGATTTGCTTTAGTGCTTCGCCCGCTGCGCTTCCCTTGGGTTGCGTACCGTGAATGAGCAACGCAAAATCTTTTTTGCCAAACGCTGCGTGTTCGTCGTCGTGGTCTATCTCTAAACCGAGGTCGGCGGCTTCCTGTTCAGAGTAAACCACACGCGCCTCTTTCCACGCGAGGCGATCAATCAAATCGTCATACTTGCCACCACGGGAGGCAGTCAAAACGAGATTGTCAGGTTTAGGGATGCCCGCAATAATCGCAAGGCTTTTGCTGTAAGAGTAAAACACCTTGTCGGGATTTCGCTTTGCGACTTCAACCCACGCCATAAAGTATTCGCGGGAAAAGTAATCACCGCCAACGTGGACGCGCATCACGTCAAACTTTTTTGGCAATGACTCGCAAATCAGATCCGCACACGCCTCCACGCCACCCTTCAACGCTTTGCGAATCATTTCCAAATTCTCCCACACCATTGCGCGGAGGCTTGGAAAGGTCGCTTCTAGCGACGCCATAAAGCAACGCCATTCTGTTTCCTCTCCGTCTGTGATCTTGCCTGTTTTCCTGTCGGCATACGCAAGGCAATCCTTTGCACCTGGGCAAGTATATCCCGCAGGGAGTGTGAAGGTCTTGAGTACAAGGCCAAGCTTTTTTGCCATCTTCTTGAGTTTACCGTTTGCATTTTTGAATTTTAGTTTCATAATAGGTTTTTTGCTTTCCATTTCTAATTGTCTCACAATCTTAACTCCTTGTCAACTACATTGTTTCCCGATTGCCGTGGTCGCTGTCGGGCTTCTCTGCTCGAATGGTTCCGATGCCGTAGCAATTTAGATTAGCAACGGACACTTGGCGCACATAAGGCTTGTTGACGCATTGACGCATACGCCGTGCCGCCATTTTATCCGCAAGGGCAGGAATAAGCGCACCGCGTTTGCCCTCAAACTTATGCGAGTGATTGTTAACGATGCCATTGATGGCCGCTTTTTGAAACGCTCGGAGCAAGCGACTCCTTTGCGTCCAAAAGCTAAACGTGGTCTGGTCTATCCATTCGGGGTCAGCTTGATTGGTTGCTCCGTGATTGAATAGGCTCCAATGAATCGGCTCCGCTTCTTCTCGCGTGTCGCCGTTGATGAAAACCTGAATGTCTTTGCCGCACTTGGTGATGTATGTTTTAACCATACGCAAATGATAGCACACCCACACAAAAAGGCGAGCTTTTTTTTTATTTTTTTTCGTCACTTATTCACAGGCTGTGAGTAAATAAAGCTTGACATTTGGCCGGGCAGCCCGGCAGCCTGTCAAGGGAAAGTTATCCACAATGCGGGGCTACTATATTATTAGGTCTTATTTATAGTAACCTTGGTAATCTGAGCAAAGAAAAGCCCCCCGCCCCAGCCGTCACTGACGGCGATATGAAAGAGGGGCGAGGGGTTAGGCTGGGTAGCCTAGTTGTTCTCCACCTCAATAGTCTTGAGAGGCAGCAGAAGCTTGGTCATGTTGCTCGGACGGGCAACCGCATCGTGCAGCTTCTTGAACACGTTGCGCGAAGTACGGTCAGCGAGTTCGCTGCGAGTGTCCTCGACGTTGCGGGTCAAGTGCTGAGTGGTCGCATTGTACAGGTTGTAAAGGTTGCGGGCTTTGTCGAGGTCGTACTCAGGCGAGTTCCACACCTTGGCGATTTCGCCGCTCATACGATCCGAAAGCGCACCCATGCGAACAAGGTTACCGAGGATGGTCAAGCCTTGATCATGCTCGATGGCGCGAGCGGTCAAGGCCTCGGCCTTGATCACGGCGGCGTCCCAGTTGCTCACGGCCTTGGTGATAGCGTCCTCAAGGAAGTTGGTCTCGACATTGGCCGAGTGCTTCTTGGTCATGCTCACCTCATTTTCGAGGGTTGTCATGCCGTTGGTGCAAACCAACCGAAGCATACCCAACGCGAACGACACGCGAAGCGAGCGATCAAAAGAGTTCTGAAGGGTAAGGCGTAAGCCTACCTCATCACCCACCTGACGATCCTCACGCCGAAGCGCACGAGTCTGATCCTTGAAGTCGTAGTGTGCTCTCATCCGCGCACCATCGCCAGTAACGTACACGTTCCGCTCGAACTCGCCAAGGTTAGCATTTTCGAAGCCCTCTTCAGCGGCTTCAATAAGCGAGCCATGCTGCACGATGCCGTAGCGGTCTGAAGTCACGCCCAATATTCCGCCCGTGTCGGCGCGTTGATTGCCGAAGAAGCCCGAACGGCGTCCTTGCTCATCAAATAGGGGTACTTGTTTCACGGTGAAATCGAAGTCGGAGGTTTGTGTTGCGATCTTTGGCATAATAGTTTTTTTGCTTTCTTGGTTTACTGTTGTTGTTTAACTCTTCCTAATTGTCTCACATCCTTGAATCCAGCGCAAGCTTTTTCTGCAATAAAATAACACCTTTTATGACACACTTTTAATTATGCTATATAATGGCAATTAATTAGCCTATATGTTTGTCGCTCATTCGTGAGTGGCAAGACGTTTTGCCGCTCATTATGGGGGTTTTTTGATTGACAAGCTTGTTTGTCGCTCATTCGTGAGCGGAAAGTTTCTTATAAGGGGGCGATTTCTCCGATGTGAAATTCCCTGCTTTTAAGAAAATGGCACGGGCTGTGAATAAAAAAAGCTTGACAGGCCGCCGGGCAGCCCGGCAATCCTTAGTAAATCACTCAACATACTAATCTATATTTACCTTATTTAATGACAAACGAGTTATCCAGCCTGTTTATTTATATTATTTCAATAAATCCTAGCTAACCGCTCGAAGTTTACCGCAACAAGCTTGTCTCCTTATTTTACATTATTTTACCTTATATTTCACATTATTTATTTATTCCGATGAACTTATATTTTGAATATTATTTATTTGAAGTGTGTAGAAAAAAAAATACAAAGAAGTGGTAGGTGAGGCGGGACTCGAACCCACAACCCTCTGCTTAGAAGGCAGATGCTCTATCCAATTGAGCTACTCACCCTTAAAGATATCGCGAACAACTGCGCGGAGGAAGACTCCCAGTGCTGCTATTAAATAACAAATAGTTAATACAAAGATATATATAAAGCCGCCCACCTCTTTTATTGTCTTCATTTCTTTTTGTCTAATTCCTTGAGGTACTCCCGTCCCTTCGCGGTGAGGCTACGTCCCGCTGGGTGAATCTCCATCAGGCTCTTCTTCATCAAGAACATTTCATAGTCCTTCTGGATGCTGCCTTTGCTCAAGCAAGTGATCGCCGCCAGTTCGGTAAGGCGAGTCTCGCTCTTGCGCGTTAGGATGCGGAGCAACTCCAGTTCCTTGTTCAGCAAGCCAAGAGGAAGGATGTCTAATTCATCTTTCAATTTATTCCAATCCGCGAGGGCAAAGGTCTTTTGCTTGTTGCCGTCACAGTAAGACACGATCTTGTCTCTCATCTTCGCCGCCGCACGGGGGTTGCCGCGCAGCACGGTAGCGATTTCCTTTACCGCATTGTCTTTGATGTCATAGTCACCCAGCCCAACCTTGGTGATCTGACCCAGTTCCTTCTCGGAGTAATCCTGCATATCAATGCGCTCCATACGATCCATCAGGGCGTGGAAGATGCTTTGACCCTCGGTGGTGGCGAACATAAACGTCTGCCTACTGAAATCAAAATCCACCGTGTAGTCCTCATAGGAGAACTCGGTGCGACCTTCAGAGTTGGGGTTCAACACCGTGAGCAATGCCATCATCACGTCCTTTGGCATCTCGCTTGCCTCATCGAAAAGAACGGTTACGTCCTTGTCGTTAACGTGGGGAATGATGACCTCATTCCAAAACTGACGCAGATTCCGCAACTGCGAACAGTTAAACACTATCTTCGTCTTGTTTGGCTCGCGCCACTTGAGGCAATCCGCAAGGGCAGACGCCATCATTGTCTTACCGCAACCACGGGGCGCGGTGAACATAAGGTGAGGCATACGACCATTCGCCATATATCCCTTGAAGTGAAACCCAAGTTGTTTTTTAACACGGGCTTGCCCGATTAGGTCGGGAAACATTTGATCTGCTGTATAGGTTTTTTTGCTCATTGAATTAGTTTTACCAGTTGTTAACACCGACTTCTAGTTTGGTTTCTTTTTCCCCTTCAACCTGTACTGCTATTGTCTTTGGAGCTTCTGGCTGATCTGGCTTTTGGCCATCAACACCCATAGCGTTCGCCCATCGACGAGACACACGCACTATTGCAGTAGGTTGTAGCACCGCAGTCAACGCGGAAAGAGGAACATCTATATGACTTGTTGCACCTTTTGTTTTCATAACTTCATTAAGCATACTATACCCTTGATCTCGGTGCAAGGATATTCGTTCGTAATTATGAGAATTATTCTTATGCCGCTTTTCTATTACAGAATAAACGGGCGGCTATATCTTTCTGTATTACTTAATAGGATTCGGTTGATGCCGCATAATTATCCATAATTATAATTTTATAACTTAATTAACCAATCTATCTATCTCACCCTCCACTCAGTGTTATTTAGGCAAATATCTGGCATCCTTGGCTTTTTATAACAAGTAATATTTAAGCAATATCTGACATCCTTGGGATTTCTGTAGGACAAAAGGAAAACCCGCCCCTGCCCGAAGGTGAACCCAAGCAGAAGCGGGATTATGATTATCAAAATAGAACGTATAGCCCTAGTTTAACTACAATAGTATATCATGTACCCCCTACTAAGTCAAGTAATATTTCGCAAAATATCTGGCATCCTTGGGGTTTTAGGAATCACTTAAAAGAACCAAGAGTAAATGTAATAGAATAAGAACAATTTAAAAGCCGCCATAATTATCATAATTAACCATAAATATGCGCGGCACTTTCTATATATATATTTCGCTTTTTATCCCGCAACCTTGGGATTTTCATTTGTTAATCTTTCTATCTCTGTATCTACCTTGTCATTCAACATACTAGCCTCTTTGGAATAGGGTTTTGTTTGAATGGTCGCTGCAATTTCACTATCTAGCTTATCTAATTCTCTAGTATATATTTCTTTGTGAATAACCCAGTATTTACTGTCTTTTTTAATCTCTTTTTTCATATTACTTTTTGTTTGCGATGTCCCACGCCCAACTTTCTGCGAGCTTGGCGACCTCATGGGCGTGTGCTAGGGCAGCACGATCTTCGGGATTTTCTATAATTTCTTTTTGTATTACTTTGGGTTTCTTGTCGAACTCTTCATTCCACGCTTTCTCGTAGAGTCTAGCCATTTCTAACTGCTCTTCATTGATGCGCGGTTTTCTTTTTCTGGTTGCTTTTTTCTTTGGTTCAGTCATATTAGTATGTAATAGCTTACACCTTATTAAAACATGACCTTGATTGCTTGTAAAGGATATTCAATCGTACATAACTAATCATAATTATGATAATTATTTTTAAATATAAAACTCTAGCACTACCCATAACACACTTCACCACACTTTAACACACTTTGATGTTCTTTACTTCTTATCATTCTTTGGGTATTCTTTCGCTCCTATACTTCTATTGTAATAATTGCATCTATCAATGAATTCTTCCCAGTTTTTGGGGGGTTTCTCCATTCCGTTCTCTTCTTTGTCTTGTGCCATTGCTGACAAAAAGCCGATAAGAGCGGCGACTGCTGATATAAGTAATACTGTTTCCATTGGTTTGTCCTTGTATGTTTCATAATAGGTTCTTTGATATGTTAATAAGAGGTTTCTAATATATAAATAAGCCGCGATTTTAGCCTAAAAGCTCCTCGATGCCCGATACTTGGTATCCGTTCCAGAACCAAGTGTCCTTATGTTCTTCGTGAATCTTGCCCTTCTTGTCCATTCTGATGTAGTGGAAGTCTCCAGCTACCCCTTTAAAGCACCCAAAGTCCTGTATGGGAAGCGTTGCCACCTTGGGGTCGCCGTTCTCCTTCATCTCGTCTCGCACCGTTAGGCGGGCGTGTGTGGCGTGATTAGGGGGTCTAGGGACAATCACTTGCCACTCTTTAGTTCCCACTTTGACTGTTGGTTTCTTTTTAAACGCCATGATTAATCTTCTTTGACTTCATCTTCTTTGGTTTCCCATTCCCCATCTGTGTTAAGCTGGAAAACAGTTGGATACAGCCCCATCTCAACATCCTTATGGTTAATGACGTTCATGGTTTTGTTCTTGTGCATCTCCATTCTCACGAACTCGGCTTCCTCATCTCCCCATTCGATCTGATCGTAAATCTTAATCAAATGATACAGAATGTCTCCGCCCTTTTCTCCTGCCTCATCGGGCATCATCTTTTCATTTTCACTCATTGTTTTGTTTCTCCTCTTCATCCCGCAATCTCTCCATCTCTTGGATTACCCGATTTGGGCTGTTAACGTATCTTGCGGTATAGATGCGTATATTTCTAGCTTTTCTGTGTTGACGGGCGGTTTGCCCCTTTCTTTTGTTTTTAGATACTGGCATAATTATCCTTAATTATATTCGGTTGTCTGGTATAAAAATCGTTAGCTCCGAATCTTTGGGCCAACCTTCCATCGGCGGCTCTTTAGTCGGCACAACTGGGTCAATTCTATTGTTTTCATTGATGTTGACTATTGTTATCATCCCAATCGGCATGACTGTCAACATAAATATGACTGGTATTGTTATGTCTTTCATCGTTCTATCTTTTCAAAGTGTTTGTCTACGATGTCAAGTATGTCGTCTTTGATTACATCCCTCCAAGCGTCTGGTAGGCTATCGTAACCCTTCATATAGCTCTCAACATCTTCGTGGATTTCTGTTTTAACGTCAAGTATTTTGTATCCCATTATGCTCTCGACCCCTCTCTTTCGCCATAAGTAATTACTTCTTCAAGCGAACTGGAATGATACAAATAATCAATATGATACCCTGCTTCATTCCACTTGTCCCTGCAAGCAACATACTCGCCGTTCTCTTTAATGACCCAAATGTCGCTGAATCTCCCTCTCCATAAAACTTTTTTTTCTGTGTTAGCCATAATTTAATCCCCCTTTTCTTCGTCGTCGTAGTCTAGCGTCCACGCGAGGATAACCATCGCCGCAAAAACTGCTCCAACGTATATTAGTGTCTCCATGATCTTGTATTTGATCCTGCTAGTTTATGAGTACGGCATTTACTTCGCCGCCAACTTCATCGAGATCGCCTTCTGTCTCCCAATCGTTACCGTCAAAGCGTCCCAACGCTGGATGGTAATGAACTGCCTCAAAGCTGTTGCCCTCTTGATCGCTGGCGCATACCACATCAACGTCAGGATGTGTTTTTTTGATTTGTTGAAGGTATTGTATGTATTCTTTTAGTTTCATGGTTTAGTCTTTCACTTTTTTGATTATCATTACGCCGTGAGAATCCTCTTGATCGCTCACGAACTGTTCCGCTTCTTCTTCTGAGTTAGCGGTGATTAAGTGGTGAGTTCCGCTGGTTAAGTGAACCTCATACTTGTGGCTTTGACAACCAACACCAACAAACATTAATGACAGGAATAGTTTTTTCATAATTTTATACCTCCAACTCCTTGCTCACATCATCTTCTACTATGTCCCAATCTACTTCCCATGAGCCTTCTACATACTCACCATTGTCAGGCAAGCCAATACCCATGTCTGATTCCGCGATTTCTGCGGCGTGTTGAGGCGTATCCGCCTCTACGGTAACGTGACCGTACATCTGCCAACTAACTGGTATTTTGTATCTCATAATTCTTTCTGCGTTTGTTTATGTCTCTCTGGTTATATCTTGTCTGAATCTCGGAGGGCATAGTCTTTTTGAGTGCCTTAATGGCTTGCTCTCCAGCTTCTCTAATCTTTTGTTCGTGCTTGATAATGCGGTGACATTCTTCTATTGATTTGATTTTACCCCTCCTCTTCTTGTAAGTCATGGTCATAACCAAGATCGCTTCGGATAGCAATTCCTTCTTCGGAATCCCAATCGTAATCGCTAACGCCCTCTCCGTAAAGACCTTTAGCCTCCATCGCGCCCACAAAGCTCCCGCCCTCATCAGCGTAAGTTAGCTCAAAACTGAGGTCTGGATACTTTTCGGCAACCGCTTTAAGCCAAGGCGTAGGCGGTGACCACGCGCTATAGAACCGAGTGATGAAATTGCCGTACTTATCTTCCTCCCAAGGGAAAGAATCATAAACGTCCCACTTGGTTCCCCAGTTCTCGACTCTCCAATTATACCAAGCTGGCATCGTTCCTCCTTTGATGGCATTGTCTCCCAACATTTCGGAAGGAGTAGGCAACGCCTTCTCAAGAGAAAGGGATTCCTCCTCCCCTTTGTTTTCCGAGATAAATTGTTTGATCCCGTCTGTTGTCCCGCTTACTGCTAATTTGTTCGATGTGTGGTTAGGCATGATTCAATTCTCTCATATACTTGGTTTGAGGTCAAGAACTATTCTTCGACGCCGTTGAAAACTGCATCACCGTAGTGAGTCTGATCGTTCTCGCAATCGTCCATCTCAAGCCATTTCTGCTCGATCCAACGCCGCAGGTCAGTGACCTGTGCGTCTTGATTTTCAGGAATCATCATTTCGATACTCCGTAAACGCTGATATACTTTCTCCAATATCTCTCTACTCATCACAGGTTCTTTATTCATTGCTTTCTCCTTCTTGTTCTTCATTGCATTCGTCGAGCGCGATTAAAACATTCATCCACGCTTGACCTTTGTTTGTTATAATAAACCCTCGCCCGTCTTCAGTCTCTATTCCTTTTGCTAACCCCGCTTCTTCAGCCTCACTGAATAACGCTTCAACGTGTTCCCCGTTCGGGTATTGCGGGAATTCTTGAAAAAAAGATTCACTCATAAATATCCTTAAATAAAATTACCATTCCCAGTATGTGGGGGGATCACCTCGGAGTTCGGCATCGGAGATGTGAATTTCTTCCCCCTCTTTGTTTGTGTACCAGTTGCCTTGGTCTTCAGCATCACGCTCAAGTAAGGTCAATGTTTCTCCTACGAGTTCTAATGTTTCCATATTCCTAATTAGAACAGAGACTTGTTTTGTCGTCAAGCAAATTCGCAAACGCTTCGATAGCGGCGTCTTTGGATTTTAGCTCTATACATACCACAATGCTACGTTAACCTTGCTTCTTGGTCAAGGCTTTTGCTCTCTTGCTTTTTTTCTTTTTGCCCTTGAACATTTCGGCTTCATCTTTAGCATCTCTGAATGCTCGCCACTCATGGTTCGGGCAGTAGTTCCACCCCTGTTCCAATAAGCCCTTTAGCTTATCACGGTCTTGAGCGGTTGCTTCGCTCACTCGTTGAATCACCTTACCTTTTTTTACGTTCTTCATTTAGCTTTCCTTCCAAGTCTTCCATAGTTTCCGTTGTTACCACAGTGCTGCCGTTGGTAAAGTAGAGTTCTCTGTAAACTTCGCCAAAGGACGTGGTGATCTCTTTAACCATGTTTACGTTGTCCCAATTTACCATCATCGCTGATTGGCCCACCGTTTCTAGTTTTATGTTTTTCATAAATTTCATTTGCTTTTCTTTTTCTTCGGCTTTTCTTTTTTCCAATGGTTTTCGGTATTGTACTTCTTGCACAATTCGTCGAACCAATCTTTGTCTTTGCCGTTTGATTTCACGGGATTGTTTTTGTCAATTATGTTGTCCTTCATAAATATCTTTAATTTTCTTTTGTGTCCTCAAAAAAAACTGACCTTTCCCGCAACTCTTCCGCTTGCTTCTCGCAGCAGTCTCCCTGACAGTCCCAATCATTCAACGCGCAATCTAAAGCCCACTCTATGCTGTATGTCTCTGGTGCTGTTTTGTGGTACTTCTCGTAATGCCTCATTGCACTCCATACTACTTCCGCTCGTAGCCCATACCTTGCTGCCGCATTCAGTGCTTCTCCGACTGATTTTAATTGCTCGCTTGATTCTCTCATAATTTAGGCGAAAGGTACGGAATCCCATTTTTCATCAAGGGGGAACATAAACGCTGGGGTATATTCTCCAACGTATGACCCAATGATATTGAATTCATAATACTCTACTGCTTCTTCAAGAGTCATGCCATCTCTTTCCTGCAAGACGCTTACGCACTTGTTGCTGTCGTAACACGCCCTCGGTTTTTGTCCGAAAGTTTCTACCACTCCCATGAACGCATCCTCCATTCCGTCTGCGAGCAAAATTTCACCCAATAAATCTGGGTAGTTCTCATTGAGATAGTTTTGAATAGCTTGTGCTTCCATTTACTTTTCCTCCTTTAAGATCGGGCCAGAAATTTGAGGTCGCTGTTCGGCGATGACCCCCTCGATTTCCCTCATCCTAACTTCGCATTCTCTTTGTCGCCTCCACGATTCATTCTCGTATGGTTTTTGAGTGACCTTCCAAATCTCTTTGATGATGTCGTAGTTTCTCATTTAATAATCAATTCCTGCTTCTTGTTGGTCTGGGTATTCACTACTGCCATCTTTTAGTTCTGGTCGCTCACGTTCAATCATATCCCGAATGTCTAGGCATCGGTCAAGGCACTGGTCGAGTGTATATTGCCGCTCCTTAAAGTCGGGGCATCTATCGTAGATTGCCATAATTAATTCGTAGTTTCTCATTACGATTGGAATTTTTCAATGTGTTGAATCATATCTTCTTGCACCCAGCCCCAATCTAATTCGTCGGTGATGGATTGTGCAATACATTCCCAATCGTCATCCTCTTTAACTATACCTTCAAACGCATCTTTCTGCCACATTGCTATGACGATGCTTTCTTCGGGGTCTAACTCTTTTAATAACTTGACTGCTGTTTTAGCTTTCATAAATATCCTTTTATATAAAATCCTCTAAACAAAACGAGGAGAGGGGATCGCAGAGGACTCGATCCCCCCTCCGTGCGTTGCGGCTACTCGCTTGCTGCTCTGTATCCAGCGGCGTAGCCTTCGTTGTAGTCATCGACCTCCTCGGATACCTCAAGGGAATCATCATCGTAGTAATCATCCACCAACATCTGGTCGAGAGGTCGCTCGATAGTTTCGTGATGTGAAACCACTTTGTATTTCGTGGTTCGCAACTTTTGACAGTTGCAGTCATGCGGAACGCTAACAACGTCAGCGGGGTCAATTTCGACAATCATCAGATTGCCGCCATTACTAGCGTAACTTTTAGCGTACTCGTAGCTGCCAGCGTGAAAACCATGCGAGCATCCAACATTTGCGTCATCGCATACGCTGCGTCGAGGCATCTCTAAAACTTGCCCCACTGAGTTATCGAAACTGCCAGAGTAACAGTCAGTGAAGTCATGCTTCACGCCTTTGTAGGCGAGAAAATTACCATCGGGTGTTAGGGGCATATTCTTATGCTCCAAGAACCGATACAATTCGTCTACCGCACGGCGCGATGGGTTGTCCAAGAGTTTCTCCAAGAACTTCACCAAAGGCTCGAAAGGCAGATCATCGTGCATAAAATCTAAAATTCGATCAACAACGTGATTGTTAACCACTTCTTCCCCGTAATACAGGGTGTTACTTTCTATGCGAACATTTCCGTTGGCATATTTTTCAATAGCTTTCGCCATGTCAAACAAGTCCTCTAACTCGTCGTAACGCCCCTCTGACAAGGCTTGCTTGGCAGAAGGGAAGTTGGCGGCTTCGCTGGACATTGTGAGTGACTTGCCGTTAATTACTACGGTAAGGCTATTGTCGGTTAGGATGTATGGTATCAATTTAGTTCCTCAGTTAATGTTTAATCTCTAATGTATTCCAAGGATAACAGAACCTTGCGCTGGGGTCAAGCACTTTTTTGCGTGTAACTCATATTAAACCTAAATGTCTGATTATTCTTTAAATTTTCACGGTAATCTAGTGAAAGTCTTCTTATGTAAAGATAAAAACTGGCGGCATGATACAGTTTTCATTTACAATAATGACGAAAAGTGCATAAAAGACAAGAAAATTAACAAAATTTTACAATATCTATACGATGAAGGGTACATAGTAGACCGTCGAACTAAATACGAGATTTTTGACGAACGCGATGAAAAGTAATAACCCATCAAAAAATAATAGCTCATTCATGTTCGTGCCAGTGATGATGAAGTTGTGCATCATGGCAATAGCAATCTCTTTCGTATGGAGTAGGGGGTATAAAGTTTTCGTCACTGATGGGGTCAGTATGGAACCCACTCTTAAAAGCGGCGATCTGATTGTTGTCAACAAAATTTTTTACGATTATACGACTGTGGATAGGCTGGACGTTGTTACAATAAGAGACATAGAAGATGGTGGATATATGGTCAAGCGGATCGTTGGTATGCCTATGGAAGTAATAGAAATACGTGATGGCATCGTATATGTAAACGGGAAGAAAGCCAATTTTGATTACAAAATAAAACCCTACCGATTAGATGTTAAACCTACGAAAGTACCTGCTGGTTGTTACTTTTATATTGGAGACAATATGGGAGAAACAGTTTGGGGCATCATAAGCGATGCGAACATCATCGGCAAAGTACAAAGCAAATGAAAAAAACCGAATGGTTCTATAGCCATAACAGAAAAAAATGGTGGATGGTTTCAGTAACCACAAACGCTGAAAACATACCAACGATTAGATTGGGAGACAATAAGCCTACTACAACGACTCCCGTGCATATCAAGGGTATAAACCTCCACGACGAAAACAAAACCCTCACAAAAGCAATTCTCGCGCTAACAGGATGCCTTGGGGTAGCTTTGGCGGCGATTGTATGGTTGATGGTTGCATAATTATGACTAATTAAGAACCGTGACGTAAAAAAAAAGAAGAGGCGTGGGGAAACCTACTAACCCACGCCCCCTCTTGGGGAACCACTACGGAAAAACCTACTAAACCGCAGCAGAATTGTTGACTAGATTGACGTAATTCGATACGTCCTTCTTCAATTTTTGTTTCTCGGAATCGGACATATGACTTCTCCAGTTCCAGTGGGTCATTTGCTCGACAACCGATGTGAGCATCGGGTACAACCTCATCGCAGCACCATTGAGTTGGACGACATCCACCTTGACCTTCGCGGCTTTAATTGTCATGCCAATATCTTCGGCGAATGTATTAATTGCTCCTAATTTTTTCTGGTAGACCTTATAATCTGCTGTGGCTTTTTTATGCTCACTGATTAGATCACCGAGGCTATTGTCACCAAAGTTATACTTCGTGAATTCCTCGCAGAAGGTTCGGGTTCCACTGTCGAGTTCTCTGGTTCTCTCGTAACGAGCGTTTACATCTCCGAGGTCGAGCGTTTCGATAATGTCTTGGAGTTCTTCTCTGATGAAATCCCAAAGGTTTGTGGCGTTGTCACTGTCTTGGAATTTTTTGAGTTGTTTGTGTTTTACTCCAATGATTTTTAGATCAATGTTTAATTTTTTTGCATTATCAATAACGCTACTCAGCCTACGACTCGCTCTGTTTGATCCATCTATGGTTTTGTATTCAAAGCGATCAATCTCGACGTACACAACCTTTTCGTTGTCCAAGTCCACGCTGATTGAATCCCAATTTGCAGATTGAGGAGTCCAGTGTGTTTGCCCGTTGTAAACAAAAACTGATTGACCAGACTTTTTGCAGCGTGAACCACTGGTGCGATTTGATGCCCCGTAGATGCTGCTTAACACTACTTCGGGCAATGTGTCCAAAACGGTATAGTCATCATCACAGAATCCGAGATGCTTTAAGACTTTTTCTTTTGTGAATTCGCCAACACCTTTGCGGAAGGTGATGAGGTAAGGTCGTCTGCCTTGATCTTCTTTGATAGGAACAATGCGCTTCAATGCCCCGCGACGATGCGACTCATGGTTTACGATGATGAAACTTTTGTCCGTTGCCGAGATGCTGCTCGCAACTCCAGCGCGAACCTTCTGATGTCCACGGTATCCTTTTTCGTACTCCGTAACCTCAACCAGTTCATCTAAATTTTTGCCATCAATTTTTTTACTATCCTCCCAAGTCTTGACAGAAACGGAAGTGTCGCCAATATCTTTGCCATTCCATTTGATATTTTTCTTTAGCACTCGCCTTGCGCTATGGAGACTGCCGTAGTAATCGAAAACCTCATGGCTCAAGACTTTGGCTTGCCAAAGCGAATCGCACTCATCAAAACTTGCTTCTAGTTTTTTAGCCATTTCTTTAGCTGCAAGTGTGATTTTGTTTGTTAAATTTTCGATTGTGTAGTCGCTATACTGCAAGCCTTCGCGGCTGGCAGAGATTTCCAACTCCCCGATAGGGAATTCAAGCGTCAGATTTCCGCAAGTGAAATCTGATAATGAATCGTCTATTTTTTTCAACAATCCAACATCAATCGGGTATCCAATGTTGCCCATAACGGCAACTGCCTTTTTATACTTGTCGCGGTTACTGCTCCAAGTCCAACCTTTTCCCTCGTAAGCAATCTCATCTTCTTGGTAAGAGAAAAACTCGCGACTATCTTTTCCACCGACAAGAACTGGCACTCTGAAGTGTTCAAAAACATCTCTAGCCTTATCCGTGAAAACTTGAACGTCTTGACCCTTTACAGGAATCACAATCTCCAACCCATTGGATTCATCAGTAGACTCAACTGAAAGTTTAGCTATGCACCCAACTTTTGAGTCATCAATGAAAGCGTTATATGTAGTACGCTTCCCATCAATGTAAGCGTTGATAACAAAATTATCACCGTAAGCGAATGCAGACTTGCTTCCAATGCCCAGCATCCCTGTTTGGTTGTTGGTGTTGCGCTTGGTGCTTTCACCGTAGAAGGCAAAAATGTCTTGGATTTCCCGCTCGTTAAGAGATGGGCCAAAATCTCTAATCTTCAACTCCAAGTTAAACCGAGAAGGTAAGCTGATCTGAATAGGTTTGTCTGGTATTCCCGCTTCTATGTGGGCATCAGCGGCATTGGTGGCATACTCCCGCAGCACGGCAGTTTCCTTATCACTGTAAAGTTGGTTGCGGAGGATGTGAAAGATGTGGCTTATGCCTGACTCCTTAATCCCAAAGGATGCAGTTTTGGTAATGCCGTTGCTTTCGACGGTAGGTTTGTTCTCAATTTGTATCATAGTAGGTTTAGTTCTAGGTTAGTGTTGTAACGTACCCCTAGACTATCACTTACCTGATGTTGCGTCAAGCCTTTTCTTATAATCCCTGCCATCCTCGTATGCTTGTAGTAATTTAGGGCAAGAGTTTCCCTCTCCTATATAGTACCCCTGCTTACCCACTACCCCATCATAAAACGCTCCCGTATATCTCAACAGACTCAGCTTACGTTCCTTTGACTTCCTTTGTATATACTCTGCCACCATATCTTTTGCCCTTACACACCCAGTTGATAATTATCCATATTTATCTTTTTATGCAATAAAGATGCTTCCTTGTGCCATCCAGCGTTAGCTAAAATCTTTGGCGAGTAAAATATGTACTTCACTTCGTCTACAGTAACTTCAATAATAGAGTCAATGGTTGTGGGTCTATTTATGTTACTTAATCTGACTTTGCCTGAGAAAAATCTATTCACTCCGACAGTTGCAGCTTCGCTCGCTTGCGACTCTTGGGTCTGTTCAGTATTATTTGGCACTTTTACGTTAGTAAACCAGTTCGCTGATTCAACTTTAAAGTTCTTCATGTTCTTTGTTGTGGTTGTAGTGTTATTTATACACAGACCTTGATCTTTAGTAAAGATTATTTGGCACTTTTCTGTTGGTTTTGGGCCTTTTTGTGTAATTTAAAACAAACCTATGAAACCTTATTTGGAAACCGTTAGAGAAACTAAAGATTTTTTGCACGAGATGGGCAAATGGTCATTAGAGGTCATTTACAGTGAAGATACAGTTGCCGCAGATGCAGCTAAAATCATAAACAGAAAAGCCCATCAAGAGTGGGATAAACTTGACAGGCTTGAGAGGGAAATGTCTTCTTAATTAAGGCTTAATAAGCCCGCTTGTCATCCCAGCCAACTGTTGCTGCATTGCGGCTTCTTTTTCTGCCGAGGCGGCTTGCTGCTCTTCGCTTCTCTTTTTCATTAAGACTGCCATGCTGAGTAGGAAGTCCTTTTCTTCGCCATCCTCTAGCTTCCTCACTTCGTGGTAAGGGATGCTGCAATAAAGGTGGATCACCCAATTTTTTTCGTGGGCGTTCAATGGTCTGTCTTCTGTTGTTCCCTCTGGAGCGGTTTGCTCTTCTGGCGTAATTTTCTCTTCTGACATAATGGTCTATTATAGTTGGTGTTATTTAATACGTCTATCTTATTTTTGCTTATTTATAAACTCCAAGTATTTCTAATCTTCTGTTAAACTCTTCGTGAGGTACGTCTGCATAAGCCAAGGCAAGTGGCAATTTCATATCCCCGCCACGATTTTGTGCTATTCTGTTGTCGAAATAACCCTCCCCCATAATGGAAGCTACTGAGGAAATAGAGAACGCAGTAGCTTTCTGCATGGCAGAAAATCTATCATCAGACTTGACTAATTTCTCTTCTCTCCAAACCTTATTGTCCTTCTCGACAGTCGCCATGACAATCACCTCGTCCTTCTCGCAATGACCGCAACCCTCCAAGAAAATCTTATTTAGCGTTTGGTCGTCAAGCTGGCAATCTCTTATTAAGAACTTAATCATTGAGCCGTGACCTTTGTACCTCAAGGTCTTATAAGAACAATTATTTACCCCGCGCTTTCTCATTGAGTGAATCGAATGGGACGCTCCCCCGCTAGTGTAAAAGGCTTCTAGCTTGCCAAGTTTGCTGGATTCTACATCTTCCAGCCCGTCCATTCCTTTCACCGTTTTTATTTGGCCGTTCTCAAGTATTATGCAGTCATCTTTATACTCGTTAATTAGCCCGTCCGTAGACCAACTCACGCAATATCTTAATGGGTTTTGAACGCTTAAATCGTAGTCTGGCAACCCTCCGACCATCATATTGATATTTGTTATTTGGCTTCCCCCGTACAAACTTTTGTACCCTTCTTCCGCTAGGATATTTACCCAACCTGGAGCTAAACCTAAATCAGTGAACACGGGTTTAGTTGCTTTTTCTTTCGCTAAATTATTTATCGACTCTGAGACATCTACCCTGCCGCCAAGATCACAATACCTGACTCCATTTTCTACGCACCAATGACCAACCTTTTCTGTTTGGTGATAGGGTAGGCTACTTATCACTATGTCTGGCCTCCGTTGGGCGGCAAGACCCTTGGTGATGTCGTCAGCGTCATCTACAATAAGAAATTCACTATTAGGAACCGCCCCCCAGTCCCGTGACCGTGGTATATTATTTGCGGCTTCTGGGTTAGTATCCATCCCTGTGACATGATAACCAAGTTTGTCCATCGCCCAAGCGATAGCCGTTCCCATTCTCCCTACTCCACAAATGACTGCTCTCATAATTAAATTATTTCGTATTTGATGAAAGAGTCGTCAGGCTGTATAACCCAGACCATCTCTCCCCGTTCTAGATTTTTAGTGGGAACAAGTTCGTACTCTTTGTTGCTGTTCATTTTTGCAGCCGTGCTTGTCTTGTGTTGGAGGTATTCCAATTTTATCTTTCCGAGAATGACGTTGGGGTCTGCTTCTGGGGTTTCATGACACCCGCAGTCATTACCGCAGCACTCATTCATTTAGCTGGACTCCTGCGCTTGGAGACTCTTCCTTTTGCTTTCTTCTTCGTTGACTTGGTTGTGGGTTTAGATTCGGGCATTTGCGCTCTTATTTCGTCAACGAGGCCCAAATCTTTAGCTTCCTCCGCGCTTATCCACCAATCTTTTCTGTCCCAATTTTTCTTTATCTTTTGCTTGGTTAATTTTGATCTGGTTGTGAAAATATCCAAACAACGCTCTTCGATTCTCTTAACGAATTCAACTTCATCTTCTATTTCGTAAGTCTTGCCCCAAGCTCCAAAAGCGGCGCGGTGAATCATTACCCATGCTTGATGTCCTACCCACCTAGTGTCTCCAGCTTGAAGTAAAATGCCAGCCATAGAAGCGGCCATCCCTAAAGTACCAGTGGTAATGTGATGCCCCTTATTTCTTAGGTCTTGGATATGGTCGAACAATTCAAAGCCGTCAATAATGCTGCCCCCTGGAGAAGAAAAGATTATCTCGATCTTACACTTCGGGTGAAGCCTACTCCATTCGGTTAGCTTATTCATGCAGGTCACAACCGTCATCCTGCTTACGTCTCCAGAGAAACGATAAACAAAGTTTTCAGAGTCAATAGCCAAGCTGCGTCTATGCGCTCTCTTTCTGGACTCTAACTCTAAAGCCGTGAACTCAGCCTCCGATTCAGCCTTAAAAGCCTCAGCTCTCTCTTTTAACGCTTGAGCCTCAAGGAAAGAGGTTTCAGCGTTATTCCTAGCTATCTCCGACTTTATTTCCTCTTTGGTTCTAGTCTCTTTTTCACTCATAGTTCTTCTATTCTTTTGGATTTATCGTCGATTACAAGATCGCAAGCTGGCTTAATATACTTACCCTTAGTTCCTGTTGAGAGGTCGTGGAATTTACACCCCCAAGACTCCAACTGCTTCCAAGTATAATCATAATAACATCTGCCCGCAGCCTTCGACTTCTCTGAGCCGCCTCTTGCAGTCCAATAAATTATTTGCCAGCCTTCGTCATAAAGCTTATTTATTTTAGCTATGTTTTCTTTATTTGGCTCGGCCAAGTCGTACCGCCGCCTCTCTGGGTAGAAGCAGACAGTTTCATCTATATCTACTAAGGCGACCTTTGTGTCGTCTGCTGAAAATTGTTTCGAGTCGTGAAAGCCTTCCATTGTTTAGAGATAATTATTTATTTGCTTGTCGTTCTACGCCGTGGTTTTGTGGTAATCATACTGATCGCCCTTCTCGTCCAGCCTCCACTTGTGAAGGAACGGCGTATTCCCTTCGTAAACTACATGAAAATTCTCCAGCGTTTCAAAGTATTCCTTTTGGAAGGCCCAGCTAGTATCTGGAAAAACAAAATGAGGCTCGCCCAAGGTTTCTTTAATAGCGTCCTTCACGCCTCCCCATATGATTAAATTATAATCATGCCCGCCGAGAATCCCATCTCGCTTTACTTTAGTGAAATAGTTTTTAATGTCCTTTTTGACTTGATCGTAAGTGTGCATACCGTCTATATAGAGAATATCTATGGAGCCATCTTCTAGGTCGGCGGCAGCGTCATCGCTGAGTTTTTTAATTTTCTCTATATTTTGAAAACTCTCAGTTCTTTCGTTGAAATTTTTTTCTACCTCAGAAATGGCCATGTGCGCCCCGCCGTAATTCCCCGCATCCTCGCCGTCCCAAGGGTCAATGCAGTAAAGTTTTTTAGCCTTCTCAGCAAACATCACAGAAGATTCGCCCGAAAAAGAGCCTATCTCTGCCACCACGGAGTCTTCCTTGACAAAGTTGTCAATAAAAACCCTCAATCCGTTATAAGTGTTTACTCCTTCTCTCATTTTATTTACTTATTTCATTCCCTGCGGAAAAGTCAGCCTATCCGCGTGATTGACAGTCCAACTTATTTCGTGAGTCACCGACCTAAAAGTCCTCGCCGCGCTTGGAAAGCCGTTTCCAGATTTTTTAACGCCACCAAATGCGAGGTGAGACTCAGCGGCAATCGATCCACCGTTCCAGTAAATCATCCCCGCGTCGCATTCATCACGCATAATCCTCGCCTTACGAAAGTCATTAGTTAAGACGCCTACGGCTAATCCATATTCGGTGTCATTATATATGCGAATTGCGTCCTCTGTAGTGTCGAACGGAATAATCGCTACGTGAGGGCCAAAGACTTCATTTTTTAAATACTCCGCGTCTCCCCACTCTGTTTTGTAGACCATTGGAGTGCTGTAATAGGTTTGATTTTCCCCTGTATATATGGGGTGGAGCAGAACCTCTGTTTTAGCGGAGTCTTCAACCAGCTTATTGTAGTATCTTATTTTTTCAAACCCCTGCTGGTTAATGATTGGCCCGTAGTAAGCTTCTTCATTGGGGGTAATTTCCTCCCAACAAATAGCAGCGGGAGTGCCGCAAGTCCCCATGTTCTTTCTGAAGGGGTCGCCCGTTTTTAACTTAGAGGCTTTCTCCGCAAACCGAGCAGCAAATTCGTCATAAATAGTTCTCTGGACTATCATGCGTCCTGAAGACACGCACCTTTGGCCTGAAAGCTTAAACGCGCTGGCGACACCCGCTTCAAGTGCCAAGTCCATTTCCACATCATCAAATATGATACATGCAGATTTGCTCCCTAATTCACAAGATGTGGTTTTGTGCCAAGACTCAGCAGCCACTTTACGAATATGTTGTCCGACATCGGCAGAACCAGTGAAACAAATATGATCGACATCGCCGCGAACCAAGCTATCACCAGTACTGCCATCACCATGAACCAGATTAACGACTCCATGTGGAAGGCCAGCTTCTTCATAGATTTCCACAGCCATTTGAGTTGACATTGGAGCGTCTTCACTTGGTTTAATTACCACCGTATTGCCTTCGACGATTGCTGGAGCAGCGTTCCAGAACATTCCAATCGCAAGAGGAAAATTAAAAGGTGTTACTATAGCTATTACGCCCTTCGGCTTGCGCAGCATATAAGAATCTTTTTCAGCGATTTCTGAAGCGACAATTTCGCCGTGAGAATAGCGACCAGAACCAAAGGTAAACTGAGCCATATGCAAAGCCTCATTAACCTCTGCGATGCTCTCGTTGTAGTTCTTGCCAGTCTCAAGAGAGATAACGCGAGCTAATTCCTCCCGCCTTCTCTCTATTATTTGAGCGACCCTATTCATGTAGTCAGAGCGAACGAACCTGCTTAAACGCTTCCACTTTTCAAAAGTGCTTCTAGCCACTCCAATAGCGTAATCTACTGTTCCTTTGTCTGTGATTGGAAACTCCCCCAAAGACTCGCCCGTAGCTGGGTTTACGTTGGTGTAAGTTTCCAGCTTCTCAGCGAAAGGTATCCTAGTTGTAGAGCCTTGAATCTCCCTGTCCCAATTACCATTAATATAATTCTTTCCTTCAAACATTTTAATTCTCCTTTGTACTTTCCATTAAACCCTTAACATTAAGCTCGCAAAACCCTTTATTATCTGAGCCTCTTTTTATTAACTCGTAAATTACCCCTGTAAGCTCTGAGGGCTTTGAAAAAACTTGGGTTAGGTGCGTCTCCTCGCAAACCAAAGGCTCTTCCGAATAGAACTCTAAGTAGCCTTTCTCTTTCCACTCTTTCATTACAGTAGCAACATCATCTACTTGGTATGCCATGTGATGTACGCCGCCAATGCCCCCTCGCTCCGCCACCCAATCACCCACAATAGACCCCTTGGGGCCGTCACTAACAAAAATCTCTGGGGGAGCATGAAACTCGCAGTCTGTGAAGTAAAGAGGGTCAGTAGGGACGGCATAATGGCTTGGAATGAGTTTTTTATAAATCCAATCGCTTGTCTGGCTTGACCTTGTTTCTGGGGGGGACAAGGCCATGCAACTGGTAGTGCTGCCATCGTCGAATTTTAAATCAAATTCCGTGCCAATGGTATAGCCGAAACAATCTCGAAAAAATTTAGCGGTCTTGTTCCGATCCTTTGATCTGTAAGCAATATGGTCGAGCCTCATGACGTCTATCCCCTTTGAATATATTAATGGAATAGGGACGAAACGTCAATTATTTACTCTTAGAACCATACCAAAACAGAACACCAACAGTGACAGCCCACGCAAGGAAGACTGCAATAGCCATTATTTCTTTGTCGTTCATAGGTTTTTTGCATCTAATCCTATTACAGCAAAAAACTTAGAAAAAGAAGCTATAAGGTCACAACAAAGCCTCGGCTAATTTAAAATCTAACGGCGTATTTATGTCTACTGATTCTTCTGGGGGTGTGCAATATAAATATGGATAATTACCAAAGAAGTAACTGTTTTGAAGAAACCGCTCGTGAGTCTGAATGAAGAAGGCTCCGTTCTGTTTATACATCGGCTTTATATCTTTTGCTAAGGTGTGCTTTTCAGCCCAAGGGTCATAACTTATCGGCTTCCCGTCTTTCCACAAATGCTCCTTAACCTCATCAACCGAGATTATCGAATCAAAAGTAAGGAGAGAGGGGTGGCTCAAAAAAATACCCACAGCGTCGTCATAGGTTTGAGGCTCGATTAGAGGATTGGTGCAATGAGTCCAGACTACAATGTCAGTCTTTATTCGGCCACAAAGATCGCCAATCATTTCGTTGGCAGAGCAAATGGATTCATCACAAACTTCTTCTGGTCGTTTTACGGGGATTGCTCCTAAGGACTCTGAATGACTTAAAATCTCATCACAGTTTGAGCCTACTATTATTTCGTCTATTTTACTGCATTCTTGAAGTTTTTTTATTTTGTGGCCGAGGAGCGTGGAGTCGCCAAAGATCAGCGAGTTTTTACGAGGCAGTCTTACGCTGTCTCTTTTAGCTGGAATAACTGCTGAGACTTTCATTCCTTTTCACGCCTCCACTTGCAGTGGTTGTACAAAAATCTACTACAAGCATTAGCGAACTTCGCCACTTCGTACTCTTTCTTGTCCCAGAAAAAAGCGTGAGCGAACTCATGAATAGAAGTGTTAAGTATTGTTTGGTCTGTGCGGTCTGGGTTGATCGTTATGGTATCTTTCGTGCAAACTCCATCGCAGTCATCGCCGTAATATTTTTTATTTGGCTTTCTGAACAGAACCTTGTACTCTACTCCTTCTGCATTCTTAAATCTGAAATCGCCCATGTTGATATGTGCCCCAATTCGTTATTTGTTGCAATCCGTCACCAGTTTTGACATTAAACCCGTCTTGCTCCCACATAATGGTTCTACCTGTATCTCCATTGAACCAATAGTGAGCAACTTTCGTTTCCGTTTCCCTCCATACCTCTTCGATTGTATCTGCTCCGTCAGCAATACCAAGGGTTCTCTTCACAAAATAAATATCATAAATAGAATCTATAAGGCTGGTGTCGTCTTTAGACCTGACATGGCAATCAACGAAAGTAACAGCATCATCGAATTCAGTAAAATGCAATTTGCCTTGATTCATCCAGCCACAATATTTAAAGCTGTCTTCTTCCTTGAAGGTCATGAGTTCTCTTTGGGGAGCAAAGCTCCCTCTGGTGTTATTGCTGAACGTCCACTCTCCTTGGCCGCGCTCATAACAGTAGACTCTATAGTCCCAATTTGCGGACTCTTTCGTTGGCCCTTTCTCGTCGTCCTCGTACTTGCAGGTGATTGCGATTGCGGGCAGGGCCACTACGGGTATTGATGCTTTGATGAAGTCTCGTCTGTTCATGTTAGTATATCTTTCTGAATTTACGCCCTCCACCCTTGTTAGTTTTAGCCTTTTCTTGCCAACTAATCAAGTCATAATTTTCCTTAAAATCATCACTAAAGCAATTGCGCGGCTTGTCGCCTTTACCGCTTCGGCTATTGGGAATTTTCTTTTTCTCGCTCATTTTTGAGTTCTTTTTTAAGCTTAAAAACCTCTCGCCTTAGCTCTCTTTCCATCATTAAGGCTTTGTACGCTCTCTTCGTTGTCACTTGCATAGCGGGAAGGTAGTCTTCTTCAAAATTTATCATGCCTTTATTTTCCAAAGATTTAATATACATCATGCCATCCTTGTAATTCCCAGTAAAGCCTACCGCCCCCTCGATAGACACTACGTAAGTAGAAGGTTTCGTACTGTGATTCCAATACTTCTTCATCAGTTCTTATTTAAATTAAACTTTTGCATCAATCTGGATAAGCCAATTATCTCTATGCCGACTTGGGTGTTTAGCTCGTCGGTATCTAGGGATACCATGCTGTTGTCTTTGTCTTTGTAGACAAGAACCGATCCGACTTGCCCTTGAGGTGGCGCTACGTAAATATACATAGAGTCCGTTTCCTCGTCGTAGCTGATTCTGTTGTCGGGGTCGTACTCTAAGTATTTGTCATCTTTCATTTGCTTCTCTTTTTTTCCTTCTTCTTCTTTTTCTTTTCGGCTGGCGTCAGCTTAGAGGGTTTCTTTTTCTCTTTTTTTCTTTTTTCTTTATTAGCCATATGCGAGTTCTTTTCGTAATATTCTTTTCTCCACTCTAACCATTCTTCGTAGTTCACTTATTTTTTTAAAATTCTAATTAGTAAAAGAGCGGCTATCACCATTAACGTCCATTTAATACAAAGCAAAGCTTCAGTGACCTCTGGGGGCGTTACTATTTCGACGTTAACGTCAGGGTTAACTTCAACCTTAATCGGTGTCCCAACTAGTCCATCTATTAAGCCTGTTGCCATTTTAATAGTGGCCTCCCGAGCATCCTTCTGGCGGTAGTTTATCTAAATTTTTTAAAGTCTTTAAATCGTACCCGTCTTCTTTAGCTAAACCCTTTTCAATAAGCTCCAGTACATAATTTCCAAGACCCTTGTTGCTTACGCGCTTGCGCCCCTTTTCCTTTTTGTATAACTCATCAAACGCTTTATTTGTATCAAAGGTTATGGTACAATTACCGTCTAGATTGTCTTTCACCTCGCTGACATAGATGCTAGGCAGTTGTTCTTTTTTATTTTTCATCATGTAGCTTTCTGATTTCGAGTTTAGTCTTATCCATTTTGACTTCACCCTCGATTATCTTGATGACTTCATCCTCGATTATCTTGATGGCCTCGTCCCAATCTTCAAGTTCAACAGTCGAGGCATCTATTACCTCGTGCTTTTCAATGTCTTTCATTATCATTCCTAGCTGAGACTTAACTTCTTCCACTGTCTCGCCAAAGATGGTAATTGGGTTTTCGGTGTAAAATTTGATGCCTCCATTATCATTATAGAATACTTCATGAACACTATACCACACTTCTCCAGTGCTGCCCTCGTGTTTGACTATTCTATTATTCCACATTATGTAATCATCTTTTTATTTTAAACGCTATATACCAAACGCTCACGCTCGTGAGGCAAGCGACGCCCGCAGCGATTATATAAAAAGGTATTTGTAGTAGTAAAAGGTATTCAATCATATCATTAATGTCCCATATCTGTGGCATCCAATCATTCCTCAGTTTCAAAATTTTTACCAGCGGGGTCTTTGGGCCACGGATTATAGCCTCTCGTCGCCTCTGTCAAGTCGCCGAACTCAGACATCTCAAGATCGTTATCCATATTCATGTGATCGCCATACACGGGAATGCGGCCCTCTCGGAGAGAAGCGATATTTTTAAGATCAACCTTGTCAAGTTCAGAGTGCCAAGGGTTTTGCCGCGTACCGTTGAAGGAGCTTTGATCTCGATCTGCTATGTCGCGCTCAAGGCGTTCAATGTGTTGTCTTAGGAGGATTTCTACTTTAGCATTCATCTCTGTGGATTTGCTGACTGCATACCTACCGCCCCAGTCGGTATACCGCCGCCTGTTGTGCCGCCGCCTGTTGTGCCGCCGCCTGTTGTGCCGCCGC